>Ga0334898_1001140_pt1 | contig 32712 bp, 26 predicted proteins | sample GraSluR3_MG_10_FD_207228 | JGI IMG/M metagenome (GOLD analysis project Ga0334898, IMG submission 207228) | Sludge microbial communities from methane-producing bioreactor in Wageningen University, Netherlands - Granular Sludge_3_08-R3 | ecosystem: Engineered > Bioreactor > Anaerobic >... | reverse complement strand
AGAGAGCCTGTTTCCTCTCTGGATCAAGCTCCTTTGCGGCCGCGTTAATTATCTCATCGTTTTCAGCGTTTGCCCAACCGGTATAGTTCATTCCTCCCCAGTAGTTCTCGTCAGAAGGTATCTGATCTGTGGTCCAGTAATTGGCTGCTTCGTCGCTGACACCATAACCCCAGCCGGAAAGCAAAGCATCATAGTTTCCGTAAGGGAAAGCTTCTGTCCATATAACGAGAGCAGGCTTCACATCGATCTCGACGTCCATTCCGACCTGTTTCAGCATGCCCTGGATAATCTGTGCCATCATCTGATAATCTCCACTTCCCGAAGCAAGAGAAAGCTTGAACTTCAAGGTTTTACCGTCTTTCTCATAGATACCTCTGTTGTTGAGCTTCCAGCCAGCCTCTTCAAGCAGTGCTTTGGCCTTTGCGGGATTGTATTCGTAATGTTTAACATCTGGCGCCTTAAGTGCTTCTCTCATCTGATGAAGATCAGTAATCCAGGTATCCACCACTTCGGCCAGTCCGGCGTATACTACATTGCTTATCTGCTCTCTGTTTATACCATAGAGAACGGCCTGCCTTACCCTCTTATCTCCAAAGATCGGATGGGGTTTTGTTGTATCCTCGGGATCCCTTAGATTCAAGTTCAGATTATCGTAAGCAATGTTTGGTGTATAGAAAACGTTGAACATGTCTGCCCGTTGATTCTCCAGCTGTACCGACTGTTTGAGGGAGAGAGTGTACCTACCGAAATCGATTTCTCCATTTAGTGTGGAAGCAAAAACAACGTCCATGTCAGGAATGATTCTCATTACCAGCTGGTCGATGTTCGGCCTACCCATATAATAGTCATCAAAAGCTTCCATTATCACATACTGACCTTCAGCATATTCTTTGAACTTGTAGGGTCCTGTCATAATAGGATTCTTCGTAGCTTCTTCAACAAAACGATCCCAGTTTCCGCTTGCTTTTGCTGCTTCGAAGCTTGTTCTGTAGACATGTTCTGGCAGCTGGAACCAGCCGAAATAATAGGCATAGACGGAAGACCCCAGCTCGGCATTACTTAGGGGTTCAGGAAGGGTAATAGAGTATGTATAGTCGTCAATTACATTGACTTCGGATACTGACCTCTCGAAGTAGTTCGTCGTAACCGGGGCGCCGCTGTTCATAACTTCCCACTGGAACTTCGCATCATGGGCAGTCACTGGCTCTCCATCGTGCCACTTCATTCCCTTTCTTAACTCGTAAGTTATCGTAAGTGAACCGTCTTCGTTTATTACCATCAGCCCGTTTTCTAGACTTGGCATTCTCTTGACCATTCTCGGAAAGTAGAATCCGTCCTTGTCTGTTCCGGTTATTCCATCGCCAATGATATTGCAGATCGTCCATGTCAGTCCGGAAGAAGTGAACAAGGTGTTGAAACCAGGAGCATCGGCAGTAACCGCAGTCGTTGCCATTCCGCCCCTAACTGGAGGATTCATAGCCATGTAGATCGAAATGGCAGCCTCTTCCCTTGTGATGGGTGAGCTGGCCTCGATCAAGTGGCCATATCGGAAATCGAGAAGTTGGTGATTGCTCCTGTAAGCAACAGTGAGGGCTCCCCATGCCTCCACCGGAGCGTCCCACTCGTCAATTGCTGTGGTGCAAATCTCATCGTAGGACTGAGCTTCAGACTTCAGACCGAGAACCTCAACCATCGCAACGGCGAAGTCTGCTCTCAAGACCTCTCCTGCTCCGGAGATCAGATTTCCCTTGCCGGGAAAGGCCTTTTCAACTGCATTCCTGAATTCTGAATAAGTTAACGGTGATTCATCGACTGAAGACATGATTCCTTTTGATTCGATTACAGGAATCGCCTCTTCCGGGAGAACCTGTCCCAACAAGAACGCTGAGAAGAGAATAATTAGAAAGAAAACCAGGAGCTTTTTCATCCCGCACACCTCCAAGAAAGATTATTTGGAACACGGAAAATTTATGTAATTATATACCAGTCACAGAGAAGATTTCCCAAAACAGGGAAGATTTATACGTATTGTTTACCTTCCAACACAAGTTAATACCAAATCATTCACCTGGAAGAGAAGAAGAGATCTTCGTAAGACTGCATTATCTGTCTAGTATAATCACCACAAACGCTGAAACAGACTTGGTCTATCGCTCTGACAGGCATCACCCTGGAGACTGTGCTTACGAGAAAGACTTCCTCAGCCTCAAGAAATTCATCTACGGTAACCGGTTTTTCGACAACCTGATAATCCAGTTTCTTAATGAGGTCGATCACTTTTCCCCGCGTTATGCCCGGGAGAATGTTATCGATTTCTGGAGTGAAAAAAACACCGTTCTTCACAAGAAAGTAATTCGAACTGCCACCTTCTGTGGCAACTTTCTTGCCTTCAAAGTCTCTAAACATCAAAGCTTCGTAGCCTCCGTTGCTATAGGCGAAGTTCTTGGCAAGAACGTTGGGCAGCAGATTTATCGTCTTGTGCTCACATAGCTTGTGTCTTAGATCTGGATAGGTGAAGAGCTTAACTCCATTCTTCCAGTTCTCTGCATCAATTCTTCTCAATGGAAGTGCAAGCATAAAGAACGTGCTTGGGGTTTTCTCTGAAGGAAATCTGTGTTCTCTGTGAAGATCTGTTCCTCTTGTAAGTTGTATATAGAGTTCCCCGTCTTCAATTGCATTTCTTCTGATTAGTTCCGATGCAAACTCCTTTGTCTCTTTCGAAGTGAACGGAATCTCCATGTTGAAGAAAGCAGCGCTCTTAATCATCCTCGTGAAGTGATCTTCGAAGAATAATATCCTGCCTTTGATTGTCCTTACAACCTCAAAGAGACCGTCCGCAAAAGTGAGTCCCCTATTCTCCAGTTGAACATGCTTACCCTTTTCTTGAACAAATTCGCCATCGTAAAATGCCCACATAAGTGCCTCCTCCAGCTTCACTTCGTTCATAACACCATTATGCATCAACAGACTATTAGTTTGCGGTAAGACAGCACATCAATGATAGAATATAACGGAACCGTAAGCAGACCTTTCATTTGGAGGTTTTCTAAATGGACAACGTTTTGGCACTTTTTCCTGGAGGCTCTTCGGGACTTTTTGGAAGTAAGGTGTACGATGTTATTGTAATTCCAGAGGGACTCTTGTTGGTGCAGTTGACTAAATCAATAACAAATGAAGCCGTTAAGAAGGCAAAGGAAGCCTCCGAAGAAAGAAACGAAGGGTTCTTCAAAAAGATGGCATCTGTGATGTCTGCGGGTTCTTCTTTGCTTGACAGATACAACGAGAAGACAAGAGAAGAGATTTTGAACGAAACACCTGGTAATCTCTTCATTCCGAAAGACTCACTGAAAAAAGTCAAGGTCTCCAGTACTATGGACTCTTCATCAGGAGGTGCTAACACAGACAGTACCGTGATGAAGATAGTCTGGACAGGCGGAAAAATGAAATTGACCTTCAGGACATACCTAAACGTAAGGGAAACTAAGCGTTTTTTTAGGGACACGTTTGGAGTATAACGTGTCGTTCACGGGTAAACTCATTCACCTATGGTCTGAGGCAGGAGGTATGCCATGAGAAAAACGATACTATTGGCAGCTGTGGCTCTAATCGCAGTCACTTCGCTGGCCAACAAAGTTCTTGAATTTCCAAATGCTGATATCTACTACCGTAAGGGGTTCGAGGAGATCGCTATCCATGTAGGTAATGTCTTTGAATCTATAAGACCGAAAGTCGTTGAACTGGTGGGCAACGACCCCGGAAGAATAAACATCGTTCTGAAAGATTTCGGGGCAAATACGAACGGTATCGCTCAGGCTCAAAACCACAAGACTATTCAGATCTTTGTGTGGCCTGCCGACACAATACTCTCAACGAGAATGAATGTGTCGAATTTGTATAGACAGTTGTTGATGCATGAATTCACTCATATCGCCCACCTGACTTACACAACAGGTGTGCCTGCGTTCATTTCTAGAGTGCTTTTAGGAACGGAACTCTTTTCGCCGCAGATGTTCTCACCATTTATTGAAGGAGTGACCTTGTTCGCCGAATCCTCTAATTACTTCTCCGAGGGAAGATTGAACAACCCATTGTGGGGGAAAGAGATGACATATCAGAATATGAAGGCCGACTCCTTCGCTGGCCTGGACTACGCTCTGTCCGTTTCGCGTGAGGACTACCGCGGAGGAGCTCTCTATTACAACTACATTGCCAGTTTCTATGATTATCTCGTCAGAAGGTTCGGAATAGAATCTGTGAAGGAGTTTCACAAAGAAGTTTCGGGGAGAATGCCTGTCATAGGGGTAATCAACGCCTCAAGAATCGCATTTGACGAAACGCTAGACGTGCTTTATGATGACTGGAAAGAAGAAGTGGAATCTGAAGCCGCAGACTACGGAACATTGAACGAAGTCAAGACGATCAAGAATGGACAGATACTTGACATGACCAAGACGGAAAACGGCGTCATTTTCTCTTATTCTGTTTTTGGAGAAGCAAGTTCATGGAATGGGGCAGTTGAAAGAGGAATTGAAGAGTATGTTGATGGAGGTTTTTCTAGAAGACTCTCTGACTTTGGAGCAATTACCCTTAAATGGCGCGAAGGTAACATCTACCTGATGACTTCAGTCACTGAGAGAAGCACAACTCTTAGAGAGATCTGGTCGTACAGACCTCCTCTCTCAGTTAGGCTTCTGGACAAGGGCATGGTAACTGCCTTTGATATCTACAATGGAAGACTGATAAAAGCGCTTTATGACACGAAGACTGGATTTTCAACAATCTACTTCGAAGAAATGCAGCTAACAACAATCCCGTGGTTGATCAAGGACATAATAGCACTCGAAGACGGTAGTTTGATAATGCTCCTCTCGAAGGACGGTATCAACGGAGCGATCGCTAAATTTACCGAAGGTGAATTCAAGATCATTCTACAAGATCCATATCTCAAAGGAAGGGGTATCGACTATAACAATGGGCAAATAATCTTTACCTCCTCCTACGAAGAGGGGTTCATGGATGCCTTTTCCGTAGATGTTGAATCAGGTGAGGTTTTCAGACTTACCGAGGGAGCCAATCTCGAAAAGGCCGTCGTGCTCGATTCTACTGTATATGGATTTGGACATTCCAGACAAGAGAAAGGAATGTCGATATTTACCTTTGATCTACAGAGTAGCCCATACGTTGTCAAAGAAGTTGAACCCGACGACTTCGACCCTGCAGCGGCGGACTACACAGAAGGCAATTATCTTAAGAAAACCTTCCTTCACTTCTTGAATCCAATTCTGAGAGCGCCTCTTGTATCGTACGATGGCGAGCACTTTTCTTTGGGCTTTTTAACTCTTCACCTGTCCCATGATTCCAACCACTCTATGACTCTAATGCCATCGTTCACATTCGGAACCAATAAACTTTCTCTAACTGCCGAGTACAGTGGGCAGGTATTTGAAGGGGTCAATGCAATTCTTACTGTCAATCTGGGCGTTCCCGAAGCTCCTGTTGCAAGCGCCGGCCTCTCTTCTGAGCTCTTCCAGTTGCCTCTCAATCCTTCCACAAGATTCAGATCGCATGCTTACATTGGACTGGACACATCGGGTGGAATAACGACTTCCGTCCCGTTGAGTCTAAACGGAAATCTCTTCTCGATTTCCCTAGAACCGGGCGTAAGACTCTCAAATGGAAAGATAACACCGTTGCTTGCTCTTGATGCAACATTCTCTCCAACCTTGGGAACGTCTGTCGGTCTTGGAGTGGGTTTCTACGAAGACTTCTACTGGTATATCAATGGAGCCCAACTACTATATCGGATCAACTGGGGATGGAGTCCACTCTTCTTTCTAAAAGAGATGGGAGTCGGAATTGAGGTAAATGGATCAAACACTAATCTAGATCATTCTGCTATGTATCTATTTGTAAATGTCGGTTCAACTATCGGTCTCGGAGATCTTTTCCCAAAGATTGGCATTCAATACAGCAATTCTCGATTGGGACTCTACTTAGGATTAGAGACCAGGCCCTGAAAGAGGTTTCGCGCTTCAGTCAGGACTTTGCATTAAGAGTAATCAAAGAGGGGGGATCCTCCCCCTCTTCTTCATATAGGTGTCTCTAACATTCTCATAGAAACTTGCATGCACCTGCACCTGTTTTCCACAATACCCACAACCTTTGTTGGGAGCAAAGAACCTGAAACATTTTTATTCGGGAGCACTATATCTGTACCGTTGACCGAGATCTCATGTAGTCACAAATCAGAAGTGAATAAAGCAAGAGGAGCGTGGGCCAAAGAGCTAGTTACACCCTGGCATTCTTTTCGTAAAACTGAATCTTTCGATGATGGGGATTCAAAATCATTATGTTATCCTACTTGTTAAAGGAACTTAAAACTTGCCCGCCAGTCGACTTTGCTTAAACCACAACAACCGTATGAGGTATAATGCTGTTATCGGAGATAACAAAGAGAAAGGGGGAAACAACATGAAGACTATTGAGTACTCGGCTTTTCTTATAAGTGCTTCAGGCTCAGTGTTTATTGAAGAATCAAAGCATGACGGAATAACTTTTACATTTCCTTCCGATCCAGTCTTTGCCAAATACAGAGACCGATTAATGGCCGTTATCGAAGTGAAAATGGAAGCTTCGAGATTCTCTCTAACCAAGAGCAAGCTGGACTTAAGTTCAGTTAAACTACATGGAATCAAAGTCGTTGGCGACAAACTTTACGAAGACTCGGTATCGCTCTGGGCATTCGAATCGAGAACTTTAGGCAAGACTATTAGAGTCGTATCGGACAACGAGGCATCGATGATTCCCGCAAAGAGAGATACAGATTATGTGGTTCCAATTATTGTTAACACAATAGAGTTTTCTTCAAAGGAAGAGCATTTGGGAAGATTCGTCTTTCCGCTACCTGACGAATGGTTTGTTCTTTCTGGAGTTTTCTTCGGACAAGACGGCGCAAAGATCCGCAAGGAGAACTCAAAGGTTAGTTTAGATTCATTCAGTACGGAGATTATTGTTAATGAATTGAAAAAGCACAGAGTCTTCAACGACAACTTGTGGGATCTTTATCAGCTGTACAAATCTCTAGAGAGTTTTGAAACTAAGAATGAATCGCTGCCTGAACCGCTCGGTGAGGAAATACCAGTATCCTCTCTGGATCTGGAAGAAAGCATTCCAGAATCTGCAGACCTGTACCTGGCCGGGGATCGAAAGACTACCGACTCTCTCCATCGTGAAGTCGTGGTTCAATCAAGCATAGAGAAGGTCGGAACCTTCAGCAAGAAGAAGGGAGTTGTTCTGAGGATAAAAAATAATTCAGACCTTGGGACGGTTAAGGGAGTCCATATATCTTTCAGACTGCTTGATCCTATGGGCAAGGAGCTTTACGTTGCTGAGAAGGAGCTAGAGGGCCTAAGCGTAGGACCCGGGGAAGCAAAAAAGCATGATTTCACCGACTTTCCGGAATTTGCTGATCATCAGCTGGAAAGAGTGGCGATTAATCTGATAAGTATTTCGTGGAGTAACGGTCTAGAGACCTTCACTTCTGCTGAAAAACAGACAGATTTCTGAACTGTCTGTGTTCGGCCGCTTTCACTATTTCCATGATCCTCACGGCCTTCTTGTCGTGAGGGTTTAGTTTTTCTCCGGCTTCTATCTTTATGAGTGCCTCATCAAGCTCAGTAAAAGACATCCCAAAAGCAGTCTCATCGGTAACACCAGGAATAAGGTCAGGACTCGGCGGCTTCTCTATGATCCTCTCCGGAATTCCCAATTCTCTAGCAAGGCTAATGACCTCAGTTTTGAACAGATGCTTGATTGGCTCAATGTCGCTTGAATCATCTCCCCACTTCACATAAAGTCCGCAAAGCCATTCGGTCTTGTTTGTCGTGCCAAGTACAGCGTAACCCCTTTTCTCAGCTTCCAAATACAACGAAACCATCCTGACTCTGTGCTTAGCTCTATAGAAAGCCAGTCCCCTTTTGAATTCTTCACTGCCCCTGTCGGCCAGGTCGTCAAGGAAAGGGTCTGAAGAAAGCTGCTGCCACTTATCCCTTACATACCTTTCCTTAACCGACTGAGGTATTAAAAGGGCCGGCGGTTGAAGTCTATAGCAACCAACAGCACGGAGAATCGAACTTATGTTCTTGATTTTGAAGTCTATTCCCAGGAAGTGCGCTACGAGCTTCGAATCCTCCAGGGTATCCTTCGAAGAGTCGCGTTCGGGCATTAGAAGGCCAAATACGTTTCTATTACCTAGGGCATCTACGGCTAGCTTACCTACCACCGCGGAGTCTATTCCTCCGCTTATTCCTATCACAGCCCCTCGATAGCCCCACTTCAAAACAGTCGTTCTTATAAAATCGACAATTTCTCGCATACGATCACCAATAAGATTATACTAGACTAATCCTCCGTTCTTGAAAACTGAATGTTCAACACAAAGAACCCATTGGAAAGTCTGACATCGAAGAAATTTCAGTTGCCAGAAATGCTAGACTTATACGTTAAGGTAATCTCATGTTTAAGGAGGAGAGAAAAATGAGAAAAACCATGTTTCTTCTTGTATCAATACTAATCGCTGGGACCGTCCTGGCATCGAACCCTCTTAACCTTTATGGAAGGGATGCAGAGGGAAGAAATGGAGTTGTTGCGGCCGCAAAACCCGAAGCCTCAGAAGTAGGCGTTAGAATTCTCGAGATGGGAGGGAATGCGGTAGACGCTGCGATAGCTACGGCATTTGCGATAGGAGTTCTGGAACCTAATGCTTCTGGAATTGGCGGCGGAGGATTCATGATAATTAAGCTGGCCGATATGGACGAAGCAGTAGTTATTGATTTCAGAGAAACTGCACCGAACGCTACAAGCCCCACTTTTTTCAATCTTGACGAGAATAATCGCCCAGTAAACTATGAGAGCGTCATCGGAGGAAAGGCCGTCGGGGTTCCAGGTGAAGTCGCTGGCCTGTTGTACGCTCTTGAAAACTACGGAACGCTCTCTCGAGAAGAAGTAATTCAGCCGGCCATAGACTGGGCCGAGAAGGGAATCCCCGTAACAGTTAACCTTTTTTCAATTATTAGCGATAACTACGAGAAGATAATGATGATGGAAAATGGCGTAGACCTCTATTTGAAGTATGGAGGTATTCCTTATGAAGTGGGTGAGACTATTGTACTAAAGGACTTGGCCGATACGCTAAGATCTATCGTAGAGAACGGGAAAGATGCGATATATTCTGGGGAAATTGCCGAGAAGATTGTGGCCGAAGTTCAGAAACGCGGCGGAGTAATGACAATGGATGATCTTGCAAATTATGAAGTGAAGGTTCGCAAACCAGTTGTTGGCACGTATCGAGGTTACACTATTCTGTCAGTTCCACCTGCCAGCTCTGGAGGAACTCATGTGATTGAACTCCTAAATATTATGGAAAATTTCGATGTCGGATCGATGGGAGACAACACAGCCGAGACGATCCACATCTGGTCGGAGGCAATGAAACTGATTTTTGCAGATAGATCAAAATACATGGCAGATACTGACTTTGTAAATGTTCCTCTCGAGGGACTAACTTCGAAAGATTATGCTAGGATCCTTGCTGAGAAAATCGATAAGCGCATTCCACTTGAATCCGTCGAGCCCGGTGACCCCTGGAAGTTCGAAAGCGGAAGCACTACTCATCTTTCTGTTATGGACAGAGAAGGAAACATGGTTGCTATTACAAAATCCATAAATTACTTCTTTGGTTCCGGCGTTGTTGTACCGACAACAGGAATTATTCTCAATAATCACATGGACGACTTCGTAAAAACCCCCGGCTCAGCAAACTCAGTCGAACCTGGCAAACGACCTCTCAGTAGCATGAGTCCTACTCTGGTTATTGATCCTGAAGGTGAACCATATATGGCTATCGGCGCGCCAGGAGGTACACGGATTATCACTACTGTGGCTCAAACGATAAGCAACATCATTGACCACGGAATGACTGTACAGCAAGCAATTCTCGCACCCAGAGTATTTAGGACACAGACTGGCCCGATGTCCATAGAAGGAAGGATATCAATTAACGCTTACAATAGGCTAATCGAAATGGGGCATGACATAACTGTAAGAAACGACTATGATCCCTACTTCGGTGGGGTTCATGCCGTCTTGTTCAACAGAGATATTGGAATACTATTTGGAGGAGCCGATCCCAGAAGAGACGGGCAGGCTGTCGCTTATTGAGATGATGTTTTGGAGATCTCTGAAGCTCAATCGAAAGCAATGCAGAGTCTAATTTTAATAATGGTGTTGGTGAGTAGATCAAAACGAACCGCTTATTAAGAGTGTTTTGGACTTTGCTTTTGGAATTAAACCAGATTATAATGTTTCCATAACTTCACAGTAGAGGGGGTGAGTGGTGTGTGGAAAGAGTTCAAGAAGTTTATCAGTCGCGGCAGCGTCATTGATCTTGCTGTTGGTATCATAATCGGTGGTGCGTTTCAAGTAATTGTGAGATCTCTTGTAGACGACATACTGATGCCAATTCTCGGTCTATTCACAGGCGGCATTGATTTAAGCAACCTATTCATAAACATATCAGGGGAATCTTATGCAACACTCGCAGAGGCAAAAGCGGCCGGTGCAGCAACTATAAACATCGGTCTTTTCATCAACGCGATTATTAATTTCATTATTCTCGCTTTTGTTATCTTCTTGATTATAAGAGCAATCAACAAAATGCGGGACAGACTGAAGAAAGAAGAGGCTCCGGCTGCACCAACAACCAAGACCTGTCCTTTCTGTCACACATCGATTCCTATCGATGCAGTGAGGTGTCCTAACTGTACATCTGAACTTGGAAAGAAAACTTGAGATAATAATTAGCAAAAAGCGGCCTAGCGGCCGCTTTTTTTTGTTTGCGTGTTTCCATTCGTGGTTGTTATCTAAATCGATTTGTCAAATGAATACAATGCTTCAGAGATGATGGTACAATCTTTCTATCTAGATCCGGAGGTTCAGATGCTGCTTAGGAAATTTTTCGCGCTCTTGATTACGCTTTTTATTGTTCTTTGTTTTTCGCTAACGGGATGCATCAAACCCGAGGTTTATTACTCTCTTTCAGGTCAGGTCATTCCTTACTTTCCAGAAACTCCAGTTATCGATAATTTTCAAAGAACTGCGGCATATTCTCCCACGTTTTCCGCTAAAGACATTGAGCAGGGTTTCCTGAGTAATCAATTTGTTGTCCTATTTGATAGAGGGTTTAATTCAGGAATAATCTCAGGCGTTTCTGGACTAGAGATTCTTGATGAGTTCTATTCAAGAGATGGGTCTCTTGGCTATGCAGTTGTGAAAACAAACGATCCATCTTCGTTGTATGGCATTGAAGGAGTTAAATCAATCGAGCCGGAAAAGATTTTCACTCTTCAATCCGAGGAGAGTGTCCCCAACGATCCGTTGTATCCCTATCAGTGGAACTACCCGATGATTCAGATGCCTCAAGCCTGGACAATTGCAAGGGGATCGTCAACGGTTGTTGTAGCTGTTATTGACTCGGGCGCTAGGCTGGATCATCCGGATTTAGAAGGTGTCTTTCTTCCGGGATACGATCTAATAAACGGTGATGATGACCCTACAGATTACGATCCCGTTAAATCCCATGGAACCCATGTTACAGGTACGATTGCTGCAAGAACAAACAATTCTCTCGGGGTTTCGGGGATTACATGGGGAGAGCACCGCACAATTATGCCAATCAAAATTTTCGAAGAAGGAAAAACCACTGATGACATACTCGCTAGAAGCATCATCTTCGCGGTTGATCACGGAGCAAAGATTATAAACATGAGCCTTGCAGGACCGGACTCTCCGGTTGTTGCAGCAGCCATCCAATACGCATCGGAAAATGAAGTCTTGATGATAGCTGCCTCAGGCAATTACTATTCCTCAAGGCCATATTATCCGGCTTCCTACGAAGAAGTACTATCAGTAGGCGCAGTCGACAATACGATGCAAAGGGCAAGCTATTCGAACTACGGAGAACATCTTGACTTTGTCGCTCCGGGAGGTTCGTCATCCTCACAGATATTGAGCACGGGATACTCGTTTGGCGAGGGAAACACTTATTCCGCTATGTCTGGCACTTCGATGGCGGCGCCACATGTAACGGGGCTTGCGGCTCTCTTGATGGCACAAGGTTACGCAGGCAGAGATTCTTCTGGCGAAGAGATCATCAGGAAGATCCTTCGGGAAACGGCCCTTGATCTGGGAGATCCGGGATGGGATCAGTACTATGGATACGGCCTTATTCAGGCATGCGATGCTCTAAATTTCGACGAAGAGCGGAGACCTCTCTTGGTCCAAATCCTCTCCACTTCGGGTGAGGTTCTGAAGGAAGCCGAAGTTGAGGCAGACGGTTCATTTTACGTAAGCGGACTCACGGAAAATTACATCAAAATAAGGGTCTGGAGAGATTTCAATGGAAACAAAGAGATCGACAAAGGCGACCTCCTGGGCTATTACGGCTTCTCTGGCTCCAGTGCAACTACAACCTGGCACCCGGAAATTGAGAACGCCGTGACTCTATCTTTTTTCAGCAGCGGGCATAATGAGCTCGAGACTCCGGTCCAGTTCTTTCCGGTCAACGAATCGTCCGGTTATTAGAATCTGAAAGGGCTCCTCTGAAGGAGCCCTTTCAGATTTATCAGACCTATGTAAGCTCTTTTGCAACCACCCTTACCGGTGTAGAATTTCCCAGGTTGTCAGTGACTGGGCAACGGTCCTCCACAGCCTCGACCCATTTCTTTAGCGTCTCTTCATCTGCGTCGGTATCAAACTTCATCTCTGCGGTTATCTCCTTGTAACCCGCTCTGTCTTCATACGATTTGCCAAACAATCTGGCCGGGTTCAGCGGGCCATAAACATCGATCTCCAGCTTGTCTATTTGAAAGCCCATCTCATTTGCTACAAGATGTCCGACTACATTCAAACAGCCGGCCAATGCGGCCAAAACATACTCGACAGGATTGGCACCCTTATCGTCACCACCGAGATTTGGTGGCTCATCAACTATCATAGTAAAATTCCTTGCCTTTACGGCAACTCGCGTCGGACTTTCCGAAACTGCTCTCACTCTGAAATTCGCATCTGGCATACAAATACCTCCTAATTTGTTATATCTTTCACAAATATTCTAACAGCATGGAGATTCTTCTCAGTTAAGCCGATATAAATTATCAGTTAAATACCCGCAATAATGGCGGACCAAGTCTTCAGAAAGGCAATGAACAGAAGTCCTTTGTCATTTACCTATTGGTTCTGAGTTCATAAACTGAAGTATTGATATCGTACGATATGGTACGGATGGACAGATCGTTGTTTGAAGCGAAAACCATGAAGAAAACCGAACCTGTAATAAAAATCTTCTTCACAAGTCAAAAAACTCTGCTTGAAGACAGATCTTAGGCCAAGATCCTACTGCAAACGTGACATCGAGAAGCGTTGAATTCACGGAAAACTCTTCATCTACCGGTATTCGCTGCGATTCACTTCTTTCTTATTTTGTATCCGTCTCTTTCGTCTAGAACTTCATATCCCTTTTCAGAAATCAGTTTCCTCAGTTCATCTGCTTTCTTCCAGTCCTTGCCCCTTCGAGCCTGATCTCTCTGGTTTGCAAGCTCTTCTACTTCTTCGGGAATTACCTCAGTTTCGATTTCGGAAAGACCTAGTCCAAGAACTCTGTCGAATTCGTTGATCAATGAGAGCTTTTCGCCAGGACGGAGATCCTCGCTGTCTACTACCTTCCACAAAACAGCGAGTGCCCTGGGTGTATTCAGATCGTCGTTTATTGCTTCATGAAATTCATTCAGAAGCACTGAATTGAGTTTACTAACAGGTGCTTCTGATCCCTTCAATTCTCCTATCTTAGTTGTAAGCCTCTTCATGGCGCTTTTCGCTCCATCGAGAGCCTCGAGTGTGAAAGCCAGCTGCTTCTTATAGTGAGCTCCCAGAAGGTAGTATCGATACTCTGCAGGATCGTAACCCTTGTCGATCAGCGTCTGCAAAGTAATGAAGTTGCCCAAGGATTTGGACATCTTCTCCCCCTCGCCGATGACGAGGAATTCAGAATGGAGCCAGTAATTAACCCATTCATGACCGAAAGCGGCCTCGCTCTGGGCAATCTCGTTTGTGTGATGAATTGGAATATGGTCTATGCCGCCCGTATGGATGTCGAATCTTTCACCGAGGTACTTCGAAGACATCGCAGAACACTCGATATGCCATCCCGGAAAACCTCTGCCCCACGGAGAGTCCCACTGCATTGCATGGCTATCGTACTTGTATCGAGTAAACCACAGGACGAAATCAAAGGGGTTTCTTTTATAGGGATCGCTTTCCACTCTAGAACGCGTATTGTCCTCGTCAAGCTTAAGCCTTGCCAGCTTTCCATAGTCCGGCAGTTTCGAAGTGTCGAAATATACGTTTCCACCAGCGACATATGTGTATCCGTTAGATTCTATCTTGCGTATCATGTCAATCATGTCGTCTATGTGCCTGGTTGCCCTACATGTGACAGTTGGGAAGATGATGCGCAATCTCTTCAGATCGTCGAAGAAAGCCTCGGTATAGAAGTCCACTATCTCCCAGACGGTTTTCCCCTCGCGTCTTGCACCGGCTTCCATCTTGTCCTCGCCTTCATCCTCGTCTCCGGTCAAGTGGCCCACATCAGTAATATTCATGACATGATTGACCTTGTACCCGTTGAAAAGAAACATCCTTTTGAGGGTGTCGGCAAAGACGTACGCCCTCAGGTTACCAATGTGAGCGAAGTTATAAACAGTGAGTCCACAAGTATATATGCCCACCTCGCCTTCCCTTAACGGCTTGAAGACTTCCTTTCTTCGTGACATCGTGTTCGTGAGTAGTATTTCCATTCTCTGCCTTCCCTCCTTCCCCAAAACCGGGCTATATGTTCATTATAAGATCGTTCCTGGTTTTCATCTCTTCAGTTTTCGGCCCATATGAGATGTAGTCAATCTCGACACCCGTTTCTCTTTCGATAAAAGTCATGTACTTCAGGAAGTTTATGTGATCAGTAACGGGCCATCCACTAACAGTTTCGTAAATTGGTTTTGCTCTGAAGAAATCATACGAAGTGGAAGGCAATTCCTTTACGACTCCATCGACATCATACGCCACACAGACTTTCACTTCATCCAGTCCGTTCAGTACGTCTCCTTTCGTAATAACGAGGCCCGTTAGACCAGACCTGATTTTTGCATATCTAAGAGCGGGAAGATCCAGCCAGCCTATCCTTCGTGCTCTACCTGTTGTTGCGCCGAATTCCTTTCCTCTTTCCCGCAGTAGCTCACCTACCCCGGAGGCCTCTTCTGTCGGAAAGGGGCCGGCTCCTACCCGAGTTGTGTAAGCTTTGAGAACCCCGTAGACACCGTCTAGTTCAAAAGTAGAGAAACCTACCGAGGATACTCCATGAGCCATACACGCCCCGGATGTCACAAAGGGATATGTGCCAAAATCCAGGTCCAGAAGAACACCCTGAGCTCCTTCAAACAAGACGGAAGTACTCCTGAAGACTCTATACATATCTACCGCACTTGTGAAATTGACGCTGAGCCTTTCAAGCTCAGCTCTAAAACCTTGCAGATAGACCAACATTTCCTCTATAGAGACAGCGAAATCCCTGTTATACTTGCTTCGCTTCATGTGATATATCGCTTCGAGTCTTTCTCTCAAGAGTGCCTCGTCAAAGAGGACGAAGAGCTTCAGCCCCTCTCTCGATGCCTTGTCGGTATAAGCGGGTCCTATCCCTCTTCCCGTTGTGCCGATCGGTACCTTGCGCATCTTCTCAAGCAACAGGTCTTCCTCTTTGTGCCAGGGAAGAACGATGAAGGCTTCGGGATCAAGATAGAATCTACTGGAGATGCCCGGGAAATCTCTTTCCAGGATTTTCAGTTCCTCAATCAACTGCCCGACATCTATTACCATCCCTGCACCAAGAAAGCCCTTTGAATCAATCACAGGATTTATCGAGGGCAAAAGATGATTCACATACTTTTTATCCCCAACATAGATCGTATGACCGGCATTTGCGCCACCGGAAAACCTTACTATCCACTCAAAATCCCTGGAAAAGTAATTGACAACCTTTCCTTTTCCTTCATCGCCCCATTGGGCTCCAACAACGGCCAGTTTCTTCACTCGGTCAACCTCCATTAAGAACTCTCTCAAATACGCAATTAACGTTTCTCAAAAAATAATCAGGATTGAAAAGTCTTCCAATCTCTTCTGAATTCATGAGCCCTGTGATCACTTGATTAGTCAGAACCAACTGTTTGAAATCAAGATTGCCGTTCCAGCAATCCATTGATAACTCCTGTACCAACCGGTAAGCTTCCTCTCTCGACATGCCCTTTTCGATCAAGGCCAACATGACCCTCTGGGAGAAAACAAGGTTTCTGGAGGCCTTGAAGTTTTCTCTCATTCTTTCGGGATAGATAACAAGATTGCTCACAAGATAAACAGACTTCTCAGCCATATAATACAGAAGCAGTGTCGCATCCGGCAGGATTACTCTCTCTACACTGGAATGGGAGATGTCCCTTTCATGCCAAAGGGCGATATCTTCTAGTGAAGCACCTGCGTAACTTCTTATCAAACGCGCCATACCGGTGAGCCTTTCACATATAATGGGATTCTTTTTGTGAGGCATAGCGGAAGAACCTCTCTGCCCCTTCTTAAATGGCTCTTGAACTTCCAGGACCTCTGTTCTCTGGAGATGCCTGAACTCCACAGCCATTCTCTCTATTGAAGAGGCCGTAATTGCCAGCGCCGAAAGAAACTCGGCGTGTATATCCCTCGGGATGATCTGGGAGGAAACAGCGGTCGGCCTCAGACCGAGCTCGCCCAGAGCAATACTCTCGATCTCCGGCAAAATATTAGCGTAGTTTCCAACGGCTCCACTCAGTTTCCCAACTGAGCAACCATCTATAGCTACGTTCAAGCGAAGGATCGCCCTCTCTATTTCAACAAAGAACGATAGAAACTTCAGCCCAAACGAAGTGGGTTCAGCATGTATGCCGTGAGTCCTACCCATACATACTACATCTTTATAGGCAACTGCTTTTTCTTTCAGTGCTCTCGAGAGCTGTTCCAGAGACCCGACAATAAGGCGCCCGGACTCTCTAACGGCAAGCGAAAGGGCAGTGTCCACAACATCGGATGATGTTAATCCAAGATGGAAATAACGGGCTTCATCCCCCATTCCCTGTGTCACGAACTTTATGAAAGCAATGACATCGTGATCTACTTGCTTTTCAATTTCGGCAATCGCTTCCAAATCAATTCTTGCTGCGGACTTCATCTTTTCAAGTGTTCCTTGAGGAATTCGCCCTGTCTTCTCATAGGCATTGACGACGGCCAGTTCCACTTCGAGCCATCTCTCATACTGGGCTTCCAGTTCCCAAAGTTCTTTTAGGGGGGAAAGCGCATATCTCTCTATCATAGTCTACCTCCCATCCAACAGATAATAGTTTACATCAAACCGTCTGCCATTGTTTTTCATATGTGTCATTCCAATGAAAAAGGTTATGGTCAAATCGGAACAGATATGAAGAGAATTGGGAACCGCGTCCGTCTGGCTTCTGCCGGGATTTGACAAAAGCAGACTGGTTATCATATCCGAAGAACCAACTCAGAATGAGATAGGAAAGTGAAGCTTCTAATGGGGGGGCCGTCTCTAAGAGTCAATAAATCAGCCTAACGGCCCATTCAAATACGGCGCTGACTTCTTCACCTTTTGAGATCACAAAGTCAATTATCTGGTCGGCCGTTCTTGGCAATCTGAGAAGGTAATCCCCAACTCCACTCTGCTCTTATATTGCAGTTACACCTCTAGCCTCTCCTCCAATAGCCACTCTTGCAGATGTAAAGCCTCCTATCGCGTAGTTTCTGGCAATAGCTGCTCCTCCCACTGCAAAATCATAAGAAACCGCAAGGCCCCCGCCTGCTAGATACAACGCAGTTGCCAATCCGCCAAATGTAGAGAAAAGACTGGCAGACAATCCACCCAGAGAAAGCTGAAGAGAAAGCGCTACCCCTCCAAAGCTGAAAAGTCCGATTGAAACTCCACCAATGGCCAACACTCCGATTGCCACATTCACGACTGCAATGATGCCTTTTGCAACTCCAAACGGACGCGTATTAATGTGGATGAAAGGCAGGCCTAAAACAGTTGCCTTAGAAATAAATTCATAACCGGCGTGGCCTCCGATACCGCAAGTCCGAGAAAACCTCGTGCGAACCTGAGGGTAAGTCGATTTCCTCTCTTCTATAAATTCTCTGGCATACGAAGCGGGGTTTCCCAGCACTTCAAAAGGATCCCCTTTACCGCTGTCGAAGACCTTGTTTTGGATATCGTAGTTCATTTCTCTTCTAATTTTCTCTTTCGATTCTCTGTCGGCACTGATAGTGCTCAGTGCGCTTCGAATATACTGAGAGATTCTTTTCTCACTAATCATCTCTTCCCCCGGTTTCAGGCCCGACAAGATCGGGAGATTCCGGATCAGTCATACGCCTTCATTATCTCCCTATCCTCTTTCATCAGGTGTTCCGCTTTTTCATACATGTCTGATTTCTCCCAGAATGAAAGCTTCTCGTGGGCGGTGAGATATTTCATTGGTATGGGATGAGTCCCAATCACGACTGGAATCTCATAGTAACTCTCAATGAACTCCTTGAATTGACTTAGTCGTGGACAAGGTGGATAACCCACCACCATTCCAGTTGCGAGATGAATTACTTCGGCTCCGTTCTTGATCATTTCTTGAGGCACGTATTCTACATTTCCCCCCGGACAGCCTCCACAATAAGAATAACCGACAAGAACCAGTTCTTCTTCATCAGGATAAATGGAAAAACCACCCACATGTTCTCTCATTGCTCTGAGACATTTCCCTCCCCCACAACTCTGATACCGACCACAAATGATTATTCCGATTTTCTTCACAGAGACACCCCTTTATAATGCGAAATACTTATTATCATCATTATAGCAACTTATGGTGCTTTTGCTTCTTCGGTCGTACTATTGCCTATCTCGAGAAATAGCTGTATAATTCAACGGTTCAATTTTTGGAGGTCGATATGAAGGATTTCACTAGGCGAATGCTTTCCATTGCGATACCTATAACACTTCAAAATCTAATATCTACCGGCCTCAATCTCATTGACAACCTTATGATTGGACAATTAGGCACAACCGCAATAGCTTCCGTGGGTCTGGTGAATCAGGTGGTCTTTATTCTCAATATTCTCACCTTTGGAGTTTCTAGCGGAGCCGGAATATTCGTTTCGCAGTACTGGGGAAAAAGAGACGAAAAGAACATCGAGAAGACGCTCGGGCACATTCTCTACATTACCATGGGAGCCGCCGTTGTATTCTTTGTGCTGTTGTTCTTTTTCCCCGAAAGAGTATTAATGATCTTCACTACCGATACTGAAGTAATAAGAACCGGCGCGACATATGCAAGGCCAGTAGCCTTTTCAACGTTCCTGACATCATTTTCTTTTATTATCGCGATGGCTTTGAGAACAGTGGAAAAAGCCAGAATCCCTATGTATGTAAGTCTTGTCGCTCTGTCGATCAATACAGTGGTGAACTACGTGCTGATTTTTGGTTTTGGACCGATCCAACCTCTAGGTGTTTATGGAGCATCACTAGCAACTCTCCTGTCAAGATTTGTGGAGTTCGTGATTTTTGTCAATATTGTCTTGCGAAGGAAAACCCCTGTAAGGCTTTCTAAATTCGCCTTCAAGTTCGAAGCTCCTTTTTTCAAAAGGCTTATGAAATATGCTACTCCAGTGATAGTAAATGAGTTTTTGTGGAGCCTGGGCATTACAATGTACTCGCTTGTTATGGCAAGAATGGGTACTGAGTTTATAGCTGCCAGGAATATATCCAGCACCATCGAAAACTTCGGGTTCGTCATTTTTGGCGGATTAGCTTCAGCGACAGTTGTCATGGTAGGAGCAGAACTGGGAAGAAATAACTTCACTCAGGCAAAGTATAACGCAAAGAAGCTGCTTCAGCTTACTGTGATGACCGCAGTGGCAACCGGCCTCATCATCATTCTGCTTTCGAGGATCATCGTGAATTTCTACAATATAGATCAGGGACTCAAGAATATTGTCCTAACCATAATTATCATTGTGGGCATCTCCCAGCCAATCAAAATGTTTAATGCAGTGAACATCGTTGGAGTTCTCCGAAGCGGAGGAGACACCAGAGCAGCTATGATCATCGAGATTGCATCGCTTTGGGGAGTGGGAATTCCTCTTGTGGCCGTCACCGGACTGGTACTGAAATGGCCGCTCACTCTCGTCTACGTCGCGATGATGATTGAAGAACTCTTCAAGGCAATTCTGGGAGTCAGAAGGACTTTGACATGGAAGTGGCTGAAAAACGTTGTTGATTAGCAGCATCCGGGATCAAAAAAAGGCCGAGTAACAATTTCTTCGGCCCTTGATTGACTTGTCACGCAAGCTGCTTCTTACTCAGGTCTGCAAAAACCTAAGGAATAGCTGAGCGTAAATTCTTGCCACAAGAAGAACATCTTCAATCGATATCCTTTCATTTGGCTGATGGGCCAGTTCAACGTTTCCGGGCAACAAAGCTCCGAAAGCCACGGCATTTGGCACTGCCCGGGCATATGTTCCTCCACCAATAGCTATCGGTTCTTCATCATTTCCCGTCACTTCCTTATATACTTCTCTGCACATCTTTACCAATTCCGATTCGGGAGATACATAAAGCGGCTTCTGGTGATGAAAGCTTTCGACCCGGAATCCATTGAAAACCTCTTCAATCTGCGATCTTATCATTGCTTCATTGAAGAAAACGGGGTATCTGATATTAATTACAAGCTTCAGGACTCCGGCTTGAAGCCTGAGAGTTCCCATATTGAGAGTCAATTCTCCAGACATCGAATCCCTTCCGGAAATTCCTAACGATTCGCCATAGAATTCGTAACCAATCTTGTTTCTTATTGTACTCAAAAGCCTCTTCATCTCAGAATCTTCCAGAGGAAGCTCCGCGAGAAGATCTACCAGAGCTGCCAATGCGCTCTGCCCTTTATTTGGGGTGGATCCGTGAGCGGAGACTCCCGTTATCGAAATCTCAACTCTTCTATCCGACTTATTTATCTCTAGTTTAGTATTATTTTTCGGTGAGAAGGAGCGAATTTTCTCTAGAATCTCGTCGTCTGCACCCCTGAGAACTACCTTTGCTGACGAAGCAACCATGTTTGGTGCTTCTCCGGCAGTCAAGTTCTCGATTACCAGCCCTTTCTCTCTACTGATGGCAGGTGCTGAAATCCCGTAATTCACTATTCCTTTCTCCGCAAAAATCACAGGAAAAGCGGCATCGGGTGTCACAGAAAAATCTGGGATTTCTTCGTGCTTGACATAGTACTTCATACACTCCCAGCCAGTTTCTTCGTTTGTTCCGAAAATCAGCCTAATCCTCTTGGAGGGCTTCTTAACATAGTTCTTTACTGCCTTGAGAGCATAAAGTGCTGCAATCATAGGGCCTTTGTCATCCTGAGTTCCTCTTCCCCAGATCTCTCCGTCCTTCACCAGGCCGCTGTAAGGTGGAACTTCCCAACCTTCTCCTTCTGGAACTACATCAAGGTGACCAAGAACACCGAAAGTCTCGCCCAATCCATAATCTACTATGCCTACATACCCATCGGCGTTCCTTGCCTCAAAGCCTAGCTTCTGCGCCAGCTTGATAGTTTGATCAAGCGAATCCCTTACTCCTTTGCCAAAGGGACCGCCATCCACCGGAGTATCCTGAACCGACTTGATTTTAATTGAATCGGATATTGATCTTACCAGTTCCTCCTTCAGGGAAATCACAATTTCGTCAAGTTTTCTATCCACTTTTCTCCTCCTTACACTATTATCTCTTTTATTTCCTGTGACTCTCCTCTTTTGCATAATAGAGTTCCCTCACTACTCGCCACCAAAATATAGCCATCAATGCCGGATATTGCCAGCTTCTTCTGTGTGTGATTGATCAGCAAACAGTTTTTCACCTCTCTTGTTGAGAATTCTCCTTCAATTGCGTTCCCGTTCTTGTCTTTAATTAGCAAATCATAAACCGCATCCCAGGACCCTATGTCATTCCAGTAGAAATTCCCCTGCACAGTAACAACTCTAGAAGACCTTTCCATTAGACCGTAGTCAATCGAAATCTTCGGAAGTCTCTCATAGATCTCTTCGATTTCTTCGGGCCTGTCTTTGATCTCGCAGATTACAGAAAATAGATCGGGGAAGTTCTCTGAGAGCTCTGAATCAAAAACGCTCTTCCTCCAAACAAACATCCCCGAATTCCAAAGAAACCTGCCTGACCGAAAATACTGCTGAGCAGTCTCGTAGTCAGGCTTTTCGTGGAACTTCTTCACCGCATAGACCTCATCGTTTTCATCAACCACATTCCCCCTCTCTATGTATCCATAGCCTGTGTAGGGATGTGTGGGAGTTATTCCTATAGTAACAAGCGATTCGTGAGACTCAGCAAATCTGATCGCCGTCCTTAACGTCTTCAGAAAATTCTCTTTATCTCTTATTACGTGATCTGCGGGAACAATAACCATAGTGTCTTCGGGAGAAAACCTACTGCTCCCGAGAGCGATGGCGGGAGCAGTGTTTCTTCTCATCGGCTCGAAAATCACATTTTCACTCGGGAAGAGAGGCAGATAGTACTGCATAAGAGGATATTGCTCTCTTGTAGTAATTATGATTGTCTCGTCGGTAAGCTCCTCCATTCTTTCGATAGTCTCTTCAATCATCGTTTTGTTTGACCCAAACTTGTGAAATTGCTTGGGTCTTTTTTTTACGCTAACAGGCCAAAGCCTTTCCCCTATTCCCCCAGCCATTATTAGAGTCTTGACCATGCACATCTCTCCTTCCCGATAGATCCGATATCTATAGCATACCAGAAAGGTAGAGCTTTACCCGGCAAAGGCGGAGAGGTAATTTTTCGGAAAAATCGTGTATAACAGAATAGAAAGAGAGACATAGAAAGTATTGTTCGACCCTGTACGCTTCTAATTAGCGCCGGCGAGCTTTGATAAAGTTACAGTTTGAAGGCAAAATAAATGAAGGAGGTGTTGTTTTGGAAAAGACGATGGTTAGAGTGAGAATGAGTCTTCATGATGCTCATTACGGGGGAAACCTTGTTGATGGAGCAAGAATCCTTCAGATGTTCGGAGACGTGGCTACTGAGCTCTTGATTAAAAGCGATGGCGATGAAGGGCTTTTCAAAGCCTATGATAACGTTGAGTTTCTCGCTCCCGTCTACGCAGGGGATTACATTGAAGCAACAGGGGAAATTGTCTCTAGAGGCAACACCTCTAGAAAGATGACATTTCAAGCCTTCAAAGTTGCTCAGGCAAGACCTGATATCAATGATTCCGCGGCTGAGAGCCTTTCTGAACCTGTCCTAGTATGCAGAGCTAGTGGTACATGCGTAGTACCCAAGAACAAGCAGAGGAAAAACGATGGATAAGTTGATAATCACTGCAGCTCTTACCGGTGCAGAAGTCACGAAAAAACAACAACCGGCGCTACCGGTTTCTCCTGAAGAAATCTCGGAGGCAGCATACGAGTGTTTTCTCTCAGGAGCGAGCATTGTCCACGTTCATGCAAGAGACTCGTCGGGAAAGCCCACACAGGATCGTGAAATCTATAGAGAAATTATGGAAAGAATCAGAAGCAAGTGCGATCTGATATTCCAGCCATCCACCGGTGGAGCAGTATGGCATAAAGTGGAAGAGAGATCTCAACCTCTTGAGATCAATCCGGAGATGGCGACCCTCTCTGCCGGAACGTGCAACTTTGGAGATGATGTCTTCTTCAATTCAGAGAAAACAATGGAGTATTTCGCTCTGGAGATGAAAGAGAAAGGAATAAAGCCTGAGATAGAGGTATTTGAAAGAGGCATGATAGAAAATGCTCTACGTTTGCAAAAAAAAGGACTGTTAAGAAGCCCAATACACTTTGACTTTGTTCTTGGTGTTCCGGGTGCCTGCCCAGGGAATATCGAAGACCTGATTCACATGGTTAACAATATACCGACTGACAGTACCTGGACCGCAGCAGGAATTGGTAGGTATGAGCTCCCTTTGGCAACAGTTGCCATCCTGATGGGAGGACATGTTAGAGTGGGATTTGAAGACAATATCTACTATAGAAGGGGAGAGCTTGCGGTTTCTAACGCTCAGCTGGTGGAGAGAGTAGTGAGAATCGCAAAAGAGTTGGGCAGAGACATAGCAGCTCCTAACGAAGCAAGAGAAATACTTGGAATTAGGAGGAAAGATAAATGAAGGGATGCCCATTTGGGAGCCATAGAGTTATTGAGCCGCTCGGATTTCTCCCTCAAGCAGCGAGAAAAATTGACAACTCAGAGGATCTTTATGACAATGAAATCTCCGTTGATGTGGAAACCCTTAACGTTGACTCCGCTAGTTTCACCCAGATGAGAGAAGCTTGCAAAGACGATGAATTGGGAATCGCTGCCATGATAATCGATATAGTCAACAATAGGGGGAAGCTTCAGAATCCAGTTACAGGCTCAGGAGGAATGCTAATTGGTCGAGTCTCGCGGATAGGAGAAGCCCTTAAAGACCGTAAATTAGAAGTTGGCGACAGAATTGCCTCACTTGTTTCGCTATCCTTGACGCCGCTGAAAATCGAGAGGATTCTGAAGGTGCATCTCGAAAAAGATCAGGTGGATGTCGAAGGGAAGGCTATACTGTTTGAGAGTGGGATATACGCAAAACTGCCATCAGATATTCCCGCTAAGATGGCCCTTGCAGTTCTGGACGTTGCGGGAGCTCCGGCGCAAGTCGACAAGCTTGTGCAGCGTGGTATGAGTGTAGCAATACTTGGGGGTGGCGGAAAATCCGGAGTGTTATGTTGCTACCAAGCGATGAAGAAATGCGGTGACTCAGGAAAAGTGATTGTAGTAGAATATTCTGAAGAAAATGCGAAGAGGATCCGAGAGCTTAACCTTGCCCATGAGGTAGTTATTGCAGATGCAACAAAGCCTCTTGAAGTTTACAATAAGATTCACGAACTGACAGCAGGTAAGCTCTGTGATGTGGTAGTAAACAATGTGAATGTTCCCAACACTGAGATGAGCTCGATACTCGTTACCAAAAACGAAGGCATAGTTTATTTCTTCAGCATGGCCACCTCCTTTACCAGAGCGGCCCTAGGAGCAGAAGGTGTCGGGAAGGATATTACCATGATCATCGGGAACGGGTACACCAAAGGCCACGATGAGCTTGCGTTGGACATTTTGAGAGAATCAGACAGTATTAGAAGGCTTTTTCAGAAGCTATACATTTGAGGTGGAGCAATGCGAGATTACAGGGAAATTCCAATGTGGAAAGAGGTTACTACTGCTCAATGGAGTGACTGGCGCTGGCAGGTTGCCAACAGAGTGAAGTCGGTTGAAGGTCTGAGGCAGATCATTGAGATCACCGAAGAAGAGGCCCTCGGAATTGCCGAGTGCCTTAGAACACTTCGAATGTCAATTACACCGTACTATGCAACTCTCATGGACCCAATCAATCAAAGATGCCCGATAAGAAGGCAGGCAGTTCCCACGGACAAGGAACTGAGAATCGACAGATGGGATATGATTGACCCACTTCATGAAGATGAAGACTCTCCGGTTTCGGGACTCACTCACAGATATCCCGACAGGGTCCTCTTTCTAATTACAGACCAGTGCTCGATGTACTGTAGGCATTGTACACGACGAAGATTTGCCGGTCAACTCGATAAGCCAAGAACGAGAAAGGAAATTGACGATGCACTTGAATACATTAGGCAAACCCCAGAGGTAAGAGATGTGCTGCTCTCCGGAGGAGATGCATTGCTTGTAGGAGACGAATATCTCGAGTACATTCTTAGCGAGCTGAGAAAGATCCGCCACGTGGAGATAATCAGAATTGGCACCAGGACACCTGTCGTTCTTCCCCAACGAGTGACTCCCGAACTTGTAGAAATGCTGAGAAAATACCACCCGATTTGGATTAACACTCATTTCAACCATCCACTGGAGATCACTCCCGATTCTACGAGAGCATGCGAAATGCTCGCTGATGCAGGAATACCGTTGGGAAATCAATCCGTTCTCCTTCGAGGAGTGAATGATTCCCCCTACATAATGATGGAGCTCGTACACCAGCTTGTCAAAATACGAGTTAGACCCTATTACATATATCAGTGCGATCTCTCTCAAGGAATTGGCCATTTCAGAACTTCCATAAGGAAAGGAATAGGAATCATGGAGTCTTTGATTGGAAATACTTCGGGACTATGCGTTCCAACGTTCGTGGTCGATGCCCCTGGCGGAGGCGGTAAGATTAGAGTGATGCCCCAGTACAACATCTCCGAGTCAGATAGAGTAGTCGTTCTAAGAAATTATGAAGGAGTAATCACCACGTATCATGAGCCGGAGGATACTTCCAGCGACGTTGATGACAGTCTCTATAAAGAGAAATACGAGTTTACGGGTGTCTCCGACCTTCTTTATGGAAATTCCATGAGTTTCGAACCCACGACCCTTCAGAGAAGAGAAAGAATTAAGAAGTGGAAAGAAAAGAAGGTGAAGAAATGAGATTTCGAGATTTCTATGAAGGCAAAAGTTTCTCTACAAAGAGAGTGATCACAACAGCTATGGTAGATTCATTTGCCGAGTTGACTGGCGACAAGAATCCTGTTCATACTGACGAAGAATTCGCGAAAAACACACGTTTTGGAAGGAGGATAGCTCACGGGATGCTTTCTGTAGGAATCATCTCGGCCATCCTTGGAAATGACTTTCCTGGACCGGGTTCTATCTACATGAAACAAGAAGTCAAGTTCTTGAAGCCAATCTTTTTGGAAGAGGAAGTGAAGATCACTATCGAAATCCTCGAGAAAAACGAAGAGAAAAAGAGACTACTGGTTCGTACAACTGTCGAGAAGAGCAATGGAGAGAAGGCAGTTGACGGCGAAGCATTGCTGCTCTTCACTGGAGAATGAGACCTCCCATCAGCGTCATAGAATTAACCGATGGAATTGAAACAGTATCCGTGATCGGCCTGGAAAAGAACACCGGTAAGACGGTCGTACTTAATCGGCTGTTGAGAGAGTTTAGAAAAGAGGGAGTCTCTGTTGGACTGACATCAACGGGACTTGAAGGTGAGAAGATAGACCAGATTTTCCTGAATAAAAAGCCCGAGATCAATGTCAGTAAAGGCACTTATTTCGCAACATCCGAGAAGGACTTCCACAACCGACGGTTTTCCGCCACTGTGTTAGACCTGAGGGATTACAGATCCCCTCTCGGCAGAACGGTCTTCGCAAGAGCAGAGACTGCTGGCGAAGTAATAATTTCGGGGCCATCTATTCTGGACTATCTGTGCGAAACTGTAAAGACGTTGAAATCCTATGGCTGTGATAAGGTTCTTATAGATGGTTCTACATCGAGACTTAGCCCCGGAGCTCCACGAATATCGGACGGATTAATCCTTGCAACCGGTGCCGCTCTGTCGATGAACTTAGAAGAATTAGTAAGAAAGACACGTTTTGCGGTGAAGCTGATCTCTCTTCCCGGTGCAGAAAGAGAGCTCCGAAATCGCCTACTCCCCCTCGAGATCGGTGTATGGATAGATGATAATGGGGTCTTTGAAAGACTATCCTCCTCATCCTTGACAGCATCGTACTCAAGCACAGATACTGTGGGGAAAACAATCTACATAAACGGATCACTGACATCTTCCGTTTTGCTTCGTCTTGCAGAACCCGGAACGAGAGTAGTAATTAGAGATTTTTCATGTATTTTCGTTGACGAACAGACTCTCGTGAAGTACGAAAGATCCGGAGGAAGACTTGAAGTTGTTTATCCAGCCAATCTCATCGCGGTAACGGTGAACCCTTATTCGCCAACAGGTTTCAGTGTCAAGTCAAGAGAGCTTGTAGAAGCCCTGGAGAAGTTTATCAGTGTTCCCGTAATCGATGTTCTGGAGGAGACGGCAAATTGAAATACCTTGACTGCGGATTTGAATACATAATCTCTCTCATTGAGCCAATAACACCTATTGGAAGAGAGGCGCTGCGTAACCTCACCTTTCTTACCAACAGAAAGTCAATAGAAGAAATTCACAGAAGGCAAGAGGAGATTCTCAAGAAGGAAGAGATCGTACCTTCACTTAAGCGAATTTTATCAAGGATCCGGGATGTTAGGGGGACAATCTCAAACCTCTCCGGTGGAAATTTGCTTGAGGATATAGAGCTCTTTGAAATCAAGAGCTTCACTTACTGGTGCGAAAAGCTTAGGGAAGAACTAGGCACTTGCGGCTCATGGATGCAACTCCCATGCCTTTCGCCCGTATTTTCAATTCTAGACCCTGATAATTCCCAAACAGAGAGCTTCTATATCTCCAATAACTTCGACGATGCACTCGGTGAGGTTAGGGAGGAGCTTCACAGGTTACAGCGAATAGGTGGAGAACATACCAAGAGTCTTGATGAACTTGTTCAGAAGAACTTCGAGATTGAGAGGAGGGTGAGAGCCGATCTTTCGGATAGACTAAGAGAGTATCGTGACGTCCTCGAGGAAGCGATTAACAAGACCGGAAACATAGACCTAGTAATCGCTCTCACCGATCTGAATAAGAAGCTAGGCTTGAGGAAACCAGAAATCTCTTCTGGAGAGTATGAGTTCGAAGACCTCTTCAATCCAGAGATATCCGAGAGCCTCAGAAAAAAGGGGAAGGAGTTCCAGCCATTTTCAGCAAACTTTGGACGAAAGGTTGTCATCGTTGGCGGTAACATGACCGGGAAATCCGTTCTTCTCAGGAGTGTCGCTCTTCTTCAAACAATGTTTCAGTACGGTCTCTTTGTTCCTGCAAATAAAGCTTTTATTCCCGTGTACGAGTCGGTGGTTTATTTCAGCGGGGACAAACAGTCTTTCACCGATGGTCTGTCGTCGTTTGCGGGAGAAATTCAACACCTGAAAGAAGCAATCGAGATAGTTCAAGCGGAAATCGCGGGCCTGTTCCTGTTCGACGAGATCGGTCGGAGCACTAATCCTGTTGAAGGTCCCGCTTTCTTGATAGCCTCTGCCGATTATCTCGGTCGCAACCCCAAGTGCCGCTCCATTTTCACATCTCATTACGAGGAGGCACTCCAAATCAACTCCGCCCAGTTATTTATGATTAAAGGTGTTGATCACCACAGAATTGAAACCGAAAGAGACAGGGAGATTTCTTACTACGTTGACCACTCACTTATAGAAATGAGGGACAAAGTAATCTTTCCGAAGGAGGCTATTGCAATCGCCCGTATTATGGGACTTGACAAAAAATTCATAGAGCTGATAAAAGGCAATATCGTGGGAGGCTGTGAATGAAAGGAAAACTGAACTTAGACTGGAATAAAGTAGAAGAAGCGCGGAATTACTCTCGAAAGATAGCTGATGCAGTGCACAATTTCGTCAACGAACATACTACAGTTAGTGTAGAGAGAGCAATATGTAGGCTTCTCGGGATAGATGGAGTCGATGAGTACGGTGTTCCAATGTCAAACGTAGTTGTCGATCACCTCAAATCCGCGAACCTATTAAGCGAAGGCGCAGCATACGCAATAGGCAATGCCATACTCGTAACCGGTCTCTCTCCACAGAGAATTGCTGAGGAGATCTCACATGGCAGACTTGACCTGAGAAGTCTCGGTTACCGACCTGAAGTCGAAGTCTTTGGAGCTATCGACGGTTTAGTGGAAGAGACAGTTGAGAAGATTCGCTTGAATCGAGTTAAGCGCGACTCTCTTATACAGGAACTGGGTGAAGGCAAGAAACCTTATCTCTATGTGATAGTAGCAACTGGAAACATTTATGAGGATGTGGTTCAAGCAAGGGCGGCAGCAAGGCAAGGCGCCGACATAGTAGCAGTAATCAGATCGACGGGGCAGAGCCTTCTGGATTATGTCCCCTTTGGACCGACAACGGAAGGTTTCGGTGGAACATACGCCACTCAAGAGAATTTCAGAATAATGCGGTCTGCGCTTGATGAAGTTGGAGAAGAAGTAGGAAGATATATCAGGCTCTGTAATTATTGCTCCGGACTTTGCATGCCGGAAATTGCGGCAATGGGAGCTATTGAAAGACTTGATGTCATGCTGAACGATGCCCTTTACGGTATCTTGTTCAGAGACATAAACATGAAGAGGACCATAATCGACCAATACTTTTCAAGGGTCATTAATGGATTCGCCGGAGTAATAATCAACACCGGTGAAGATAACTACCTGACTACTGCCGATGCCTATGAAGAAGCCCACACGGTACTGGCTTCCCAGTTCATAAACGAAAGGCTGGCATTAATGGCAGGTATTCCCGAGGAACAGATGGGTCTTGGGCACGCTTTTGAAATGGATCCCTCAATAGAAAACGGCTTCCTGTACGAACTTGCTCAAGCGCAGATGAGCCGGGAGATATTTCCGAAGGCGCCACTGAAATACATGCCTCCTACAAAGTTCATGACAGGAAACATCTTCATGGGTTACGCTCAGGATACTCTTTTCAATGTGATTTCCATCATGACTAATCAAGGCATTCAACTCCTTGGAATGCTTACTGAAGCGATTCACACTCCCTTCATGAGCGACAGGTACCTTGCAATTGAAAACGCACGGTACATATTCAATAACCTGCGAAATCTTAGTGATGAGATAGTATTCAAAGAAGATGGCATAATCCAGGAAAGAGCTTCCAGAGTGTTAGATGAAGCCGTGGATCTACTGAAGGAAATTCAATCAGTAGGTTTGTTTGAGACACTAGAGAAGGGGACTTTTGCAAACATAAAGCGATCACTCCACGGCGGAAAAGGACTGGAGGGAGTCGAAAAAAAGGGAAACAGCTACAGGAATCCATTTATCGAGAAGATGCTTGGAGGGAGTTATGATGGATAAAAACTCATACAAAAAGAATGAACTTCCTGCTGCAGTAGATCTCACCAGGATCACTCCCTACGGAGACACGATGAACGACGGCAAAGTTCAGCTCAGCTTTACTCTTCCTCTACCTGGAGGTCCCGAGGCCGATGAGGCTGCCAGATTATTGATGCGAAAGATGGGCCTAAAAAATCCTCAGATCTCATTTTCAAGAGAGATGACGACCGGATTCACTTTTTTTGTAGCATACGGAGAATCCTCCCATTCAGTTGACTACACTTCTATTAGAGTTCCCAAGATAGCAATGGAGAAACTGTCTATGGAGGAGATCGACAGGTTCATTGAAGAGCGGATAGGGAGAAAGGTAGTTGTGGTTGGAGCTAGCACAGGAACGGACGCTCACACTGTTGGCATTGACGCAATAATGAATATGAAAGGCTTTGCAGGTCACTATGGGTTGGAACGATACAGGAACATAGATGCTCACAATCTAGGTAGCCAGGTCCAAAACGAGGAGTTGGTAGCAAGGGCAATTGAACTAAATGCCGATGCTATTCTGGTATCTCAAACTGTAACTGCCAAGAACGTTCATCTGAAGAATATGACTGCCCTTGTGGAGCTTCTTGAAGCGGAAAACATTAGGAAGAAGATCGTTTTGGTGGCAGGTGGAGCAAGAATAACTCATGAACTGGCAAAGGAATTGGGATACGATGCGGGATTCGGGCCAGGCACTTTTGCTGAAGATGTAGCAAGTTTCATTGTCCACAAACTCGAGTCTGTGGTCTGATAACTTGTGATAGAATCTACCATCGTAGCTTAAGCGGAGGTAAGGTGTTTTGAATACGCTCGTAGTAGTTAATCCAAATGCCAGTCATGGTCAAGCAGGCCGTGAGTTTGAAAGCTACATCTCCGAACTGATTCGCGAAAAACTTGGTGATTATGACCTACACATAACGACGGGTATAGGTGATGCTCTGCAGTTTGTGGCTCTTAACAGCGGCTACGAGAGAATAATAAGTGTTGGCGGAGACGGGACTCTGAATGAGGTCATAAACGGAATGAAAGCTGGCAATTCGGGAGCTTCTATCGGCATAGTCGCCGTTGGCTCAGGGAATGATCTCGCGAGAGCCATAAACCTTGAACAAGACTACAGAGAAATGGTGAAAATAGCATCTGGAAAGAGAATTCGCGAGATCGACCTGCTAAGGGTAAACTTCAAAGATTTCAACGGCACTAATTCAACTAGATATGCAGTAAACGTTGTTGGAGCAGGTTTCGATGCGGCAATCACTAACAGAATGAACAAATCGAGATTCAAGACCAGTGGAAAGATGGCATACCTGCTTTCCTTTCTGATCGAATTCATCACTTCGAGAACTTATCCGCTAAGTTTCACCATTGACGGAGAAAAGTTCTCGGACAGATTCTTTTTTCTTACTATGGCAAACGGAAACTACTTTGGAGGAGGAATGAGAATCGCCCCCAAAGCGCTTGTAGATGATGGGCTCATGGACATAGTTGGTGTCTCAAAGATGTCAAAGCTCCGTCTTCTGTACCACTTCCCGAAGATCTATCGCGGCGAACATCTAGTCGTGGATACAGTAAGCTACAGAAACGCCAGATCTATTTCTGTCATAAGCGACAGAGATGTAATTATTCAGATGGATGGGGAGGTTGTCGGAACCCTGCCCATGGAAATCTCCATTT
>Ga0334898_1001137_pt1 | contig 32779 bp, 28 predicted proteins | sample GraSluR3_MG_10_FD_207228 | JGI IMG/M metagenome (GOLD analysis project Ga0334898, IMG submission 207228) | Sludge microbial communities from methane-producing bioreactor in Wageningen University, Netherlands - Granular Sludge_3_08-R3 | ecosystem: Engineered > Bioreactor > Anaerobic >... | reverse complement strand
TTTATGTAATATTTTTTTACTAGTCATAATTAAATTTTACACTAAATCTCAGACTTTTTCGAGCCTGAGATTTTTTATTGCAACAAAAAAGACTGTGCACTAACTTATGTTAGTGCAACAGCCCCATTATTTTTTTTATTTTCACCGCTTTAAATAGTATGTTATAATAAAGCAAACTACAAAAAGAATAATTTTTAGGAGGCAAAACAATGTCAGATATTAAATTAACCGAATTTAGTCACGGCGCCGGTTGCGGATGCAAAATCGCTCCTGCCATATTAGATAAAATCTTGAAAACCGAGATGAAAACAAGTCACTTCCCACAATTACTTGTCGGTAATAGTTCAAAAGATGATGCTGCTGCATATGACTTAGGTAATGGCACATCGATTTTGAGTACCACCGATTTTTTTATGCCTATTGTTGATGATCCCTTCACTTTTGGTCAAATTGCAGCAACCAATGCCATCAGTGATATTTACGCCATGGGTGGGAAGCCCTTAATGGCTATCGCAATTCTTGGATGGCCGATTAATAAAATCGATCCCGAAGTTGCTAAGGACGTCATTGATGGTGGCCGTAATATTTGTGAATCTGCCGGGATTCCTCTCGCCGGTGGACATTCCATTGATTCTCCCGAACCAATTTTTGGCCTTGCTGTTACCGGATTAGTGGAGAATAAATTTTTGAAACAAAACAATACCGCTGTAGCCGATTGTGAAATTTTCTTGACCAAGCCACTTGGAATCGGTATTTTATCGACGGCACAAAAGCGCAAAAAAATCGAAGCCGGTCATATTGAACCTGCCATTGAGGCCATGCGTACCTTAAATAAAATTGGTTATGAAATCGCCCAACTAGATGGCGTTGTCGCTTTAACCGATGTCACCGGCTTTGGACTCATGGGACACCTAACAGAAATCTGTGAGGGTAGCAACATCTCGGCAACCATTGAATACGATCAGGTTCCTTTATTGCCCAACACCTTAAAATATTATCATTTGGATTGTATTCCCGGTGGAACACTTAACAACTTCAAAAGCTATGGACACCTCATCGGCGAGATGACCAAGGAACAAGAAGTCATTCTCTGTGATGCACAAACCTCAGGCGGATTGTTAACTATTGTCCGCAAAGATGCCGTTCCTGCTTTTCAAGCTTTAACAAAAGAACACGGTCTTGATTTACACCCCATTGGATATACTCACGAAGCAAAAGAAAAATGTGTATTCGTAAAATAGAAAGGTAGATTATGAACTGTCAAACAAGTAAAGATTTTATACACATCGTGCTCGATGAAACACCACTCATTGATGTTCGTGCTCCGATTGAGTACGAAAAAGGCGCTTTCCCAAACGCCGTTAATCTCCCACTTATGGATAATGAAGAACGTCATGTGATTGGTATCAAATATAAAGAAGAAGGTCATGATGACGCGGTCGATTTAGGTTATCAATTAGTCTCCGGTGAAAACAAAGAAAACAAAGTCATGGCTTGGGTCCATTTTATTGAGAAACACCCGAGTGCAATGCTCTATTGTTTCCGTGGCGGTCAACGTTCTCGCATTAGTCAAGAGTGGATGCAAGAAGCAACCGGTAAGCCTATACTTCGTCTTGAAGGCGGATACAAGGCCTTTCGCAATTACTTAATCGATGCATTAAATCCGGAGCATCATACCTATACACCGATTCGTCTCGGTGGTTGCACAGGCTCAGGAAAAACAATTTTATTAAAAGAACTGGATACTTTATTAACCGAAAAATCGACAGAACACGCTTCCAAAAATTACGCTACGCGTTTCTTAGATTTAGAAGGGATTGCCCATCATCGAGGTAGCTCTTTTGGCAATTTCATTGATCCTCAGCCAACACAGATTAATTTTGAAAACCGTTTGGCCTATAAACTTATTCAAATGCAAGAACATGGTCTTAAGCACCTTATTCTCGAAGATGAAGGTCGTAATGTAGGACGTTGTTTTTTACCCAAGCCTCTCGTCGCTTTTTGGGGTCAGAAAAATCTGGTTATCGTCGACGTCCCCCTCGAGGAACGCATCCAAATTACACGTCAGGAATATGTGGATGAAGAACAAGCAAAATACATCGAAAGCTATGGACTAAAAGAGGGCCTAAAAGAATGGTCAGAATATATTATGACTAGTTTAAGCAAAATCAAAAAGCGCCTGGGCGGAGTAGCATATCAAGAACTTACCGATCTTTTTCAAGCTGCATATCACGAGCAATTATCCACAGGTTCACTAGAGGTTCACGCGACATGGATTCATGTTTTACTTGCGGATTACTATGATCTCATGTATAACTACCAAATGGAAAAGAATGCGCCCAATATTATTTTCAAAGGCAATAAATCCGAAGTTATGGACTATCTGCTTCATCTTAATGAATACTAAACCCCTTCAAGGAGACTAATTATGAAACCCTCTAAACACATGATTACTATTTTTGCCTTTTCCACCGGCTTATTTTGGTTTTCTCTCTATGCCTATGTGCCGGAGCTTTCAACCTACGCAGAGTCCTTAGGCGCTTCTTATAAACTTATCGGTTTAATTACCGGTTCATATGGGCTTACCCAGCTTCTCTTACGTATTCCACTCGGTATTGTCTCTGATTTACTTGGACGTCGAAAACCTTTTATTCTAATGGGTCTTGTCGTTGCCATCATCAGTTCGCTCATTACCTTCATCAATCCAAGCGCTTCGAGTTTATTAATTACCCGCCTCCTTGCGGGAGTTTCAGCAGCAACATGGGTTGTTTTTACAGTGCTTTTCTCCGGCTACTTCCATGAAAAAGAAGCCACCAAGTCTGTCGGTTATATTAATTCCTACAACGCTTTAGGCCAACTTACGTCTATGATTCTCGGCGGAATTATTTCCTGGCGTTTTGGGCCACGCTATTTATTTTTACTTGCGCTTATCGGTGCCCTTATCGGATTTGTTATTGCACTCTTTATTACTGAAGTCAATCATAACAAACGTCCCTTTAATCTTACGAATTATCTTCAGGTGGCTAAAAACCCAATGCTTCTTCGAGTTTCCGGGCTTGCCATTCTTTCACAGCTTATTACCTTTGCAACCGCTTTCGGCTTTGTTCCTGTTTTGGCCAAAAATATGGGTGCTGTTAATATGCAACTTAGCCTTTTAACCATTCTCGCCATTTTACCGGCCATCTTTATCTCACGTTTAGCCGGCGATCTTTTCCCACGACTTTGGGGCATAAAAAAAACACTCATGATTGGTTCACTCATCAGTGCTATTTTATGTATTCTTATGCCACTTATTCCAAACTTAACCGGCCTCTACATTGCTCAATTCTTTAGCGGCGTCGGCCGAAGCATGGTTTTTCCACTGCTCATGGGTCTAGGTATTCAAAACGTTCCGGGACACAATCGAGCCAGTGCAATGGGCTTATTCCAAGCTATTTATGGAATCGGTATGGTTCTTGGTCCGATTCTTCTTGGATTTATTGGAGATACCTTTGGTCTCGTTGCCGGCTTTATGTTTACCGGACTCATTGGTTTTATTTCATTAGCGATTATTGCCCAACTTGACGAATAAAAGCTTTTGTTCGTACTTGTTTGGTCTCTTCAAAGACTTCTTGTGGTGTTCCTTCTTCAACAATCACACCTTGATCCATAAAGATAATGCGATCGGCAACTTCCTTGGCAAAAAGCATCTCATGCGTAACTATAACCATGGTCATGTTCTCTTTTGCCAAGTCTTTGATGACGCGCAACACTTCTCCGGTAAGTTCCGGGTCAAGTGCGGATGTCGGTTCATCAAAAAAAAGAATTTTAGGATTTAGGGCTAAGGCCCTTGAAATACTCACACGCTGCTGCTGGCCTCCCGAAAGTTGAAAGGGATATGCCAGCTCTTTTTCTTTTAGTCCCATTTTATCTAATACTTGTTTCGCTATATCATGGGCTTTTACTTTATTCATTTTTTGAACATGAATAAGCGGATCTGCCACGTTTTTTAAAACAGAAAAGTGTGGGAACAAGTTAAAATTTTGAAAAACCAACCCAAAGTAGCGATGAATCTTTTTAAGATTTTCGTGATCTTCATAATCAACACGTTCACCTAAATACGAAATCTCACCGGAATCAATGTTCTCTAAGAGGGTTGCACATCTTAGCAAGGTTGATTTCCCTGAACCTGACGGTCCGATAATAGCAACAACTTCGCCTTCTTTAACATTTAATGAAATATCTTTTATTACCTGAAGGTCATCAAATTGTTTTTGTATATTTTTCATCTCTAATAAAATCATTTGTTAACCTCCTAGCGATAATAGCTTAATTTCTTTTCAATTTTTTCCATGGTTGTCGCAACCACAAAATTAAAGAGGTAGTAGAAAACCCCCGCAGATACATAAGGTATCATATTCGCTTGTGCTGATGCTAATGCTTTCGCCACGGTGAACATTTCCGTCACTGAGATGACAAAAGCAAGGGATGTATCTTTAACCAAGGTAATTACTTCATTGGTAATTGCCGGAATAATTCGTTTAATCACCTGGGGCAGGATAATTCTGAAGAAGGTCTGCGCTTTACCATATCCTAATAGTTTAGCCGCCTCATATTGACCCATCGGCATCGACTCAATACCACCACGATATATTTCCGCAAAATATGCTGCATAATTTAATCCAAAGCCAACAATGACTGCCCAAAACCGATATCCTCTCGGTAAGGATAAGCCAAATAAATAATATGGACCGAAATAAACCACCATCAATTGAAGCATAAGAGGTGTTCCACGCATAATCGAAATATATATTTTAAAAATAGTACGTATGACACGATGTTTAGCCATTCGGCCAAAGGCAATAACCAAGCCCAATGGCAACGAAATCATTAATGTTAATACAAAAATTTCAATCGACACCAACATGCCGCGCCCAAGTTCGGATAATAACACAGATAAATTCACAAGGTTCTCCTTATTCTACTGTTCTATTTTATTGTTGTAACGTCACTGCCAAACCATTTTTCTGAAATGGTCTTAAGCATTCCGTCTTCTGCCATGGCAACAAGTTGTTCTTGTACATCATCGCGTAATTCTTCATTTCCTAATAAGAAACCGACTCCGTATTCTTCTGCTGATATTTCTTCTGTCATGACTTCAAATAAACCTTCTCTTTTTTCTAATTGATAACGCGCAACAATTTCGTCCATTGCCACTGCATCTACTGCACCTGTTTCAAGATCCATTAAAGCCATGTTATAATCAGCCGCTTTAATAAAATCACCAAATGTTGCAAGTAATTCCGGGTTACCTTCAATCGCTGTCTCAGCACTTGAATCTTTTTGGACAACAACCGTTTTTCCTTCAAGGTCTGCCATACTTTTTATTCCGGAGTCCTGTCGTACAACAAAAACCTGTGCATTCTCCATATATGGATCGGTCCATGTATATAGTTCTTCACGTCCATTAATGGTAAAGCCATTCCAAACACAATCTACATTCTTGGATTCTAATTCCATGTCTTTTGCATCCCAAGAAATTGGTTGAAGAACAAGTTCTTTGTCTAATCGCTCAGCCACTTCTGCTGCTAATTCTAAGTCAAATCCTGTGAATTCTCCATCATCTCCAACAAATCCCATTGGTGGAAAGTTTTGGTCAAATCCCACTGTAAAGGTGTCCGAGCCTTTATCTCCACATCCTACAAGTACAAATAACACTAAAACGAAAACACTAATTAACCCGCCTATTTTTTTCATTGTAATACCTCACTTTATCTTAATATGTTTTATGGTCATCAACCATTCACTCGGCTATGATATCACATTAGCAAGATAAAGTAAATTGAATTTATGATTTTTTTACACGTATTCCGGGTTTCAATCCTTTTGCATCTAAATCTGTAATAACAACATCCCCGTCATGTATTCCTTCCGTTACAATCTGCTCGCCGGTTAACTCATGACCAAGGCTTACTTTTTGTTCTATTGCGACACCGTCACGAATAACCATGACCATGTCTTGTCCATCCACTTGATAAATGGCACTACTAGGAACGACCAATTGATTCGTATCACTAAACAGTGTAAATTTTACATCTACTTCAAATCCCGGTTTTAAATAATCATTTGCCTCAGGCTTCACTTTCAGTAATACTTTTCGTTCTTCGATTCCTAAGGGTGAACGCTCAACGGTTGCATTTTCACTAACATATGTAATCGCTCCGGGTATTTCCACATCACCTAATCGCAGATGGTGTTTAATCATTACGCTATCTCCCTCGTTCACAGCTTCAACATCCCGTGTATTGACGGTCACTTCAATTATATTGTCTTTTTCACCTATAATTAAAAATAAGGGTTCGACACCTTGAACACGATTTACATCTTCAATCATAACTTGGCTAATAATGCCATTAAAAGGAGCCTTTATCGTATGTTTTTCTAACTGCGTTTCTATTTTTTCAAGATTTTTTTTGCTACTATCAATCATGGATTGATAATACTTCTTTGTCGGTGTCACCATATCGCGTCCTAATGTTTGATCTATACTATTGATTTGTCCATATAGCGCATTTCGCATACTACTATAGTAATCATCTGACGATTTATTGACAACTTGGCTTTCTTTATATGCCGCTTCATATCCATCAACAACCTTCTGAAAGGCATCTAGTTCACTTTTTGCAATATACCCTTCCTTGTAAAGCTGTTCATGTTTTTCTAAATCCTCTAAACTTTGCTCATATTGGGATTGACTTTGGCTCACCAGAAGATCTTCAAGCTCCTTCTGCTCTTCCGTATTCATTTCAGCAGCGAGAGAATTCAGCTGCCCCACTAAATTCTTGCGGTTACCTCGTAATGTATCCATCTGCATTTGAATCTCAAGTTCAGCATTGGCCATCTGTGCTTCATATCCGCTTAGCATGATTTCTTGTGAAGCATATTCTTACTCCACTGTTGTAGTATCAAAGGTCACTAAGACATCGCCTTGTTTAACCCGCATTCCTTCTTCAACTTCAATCCCGTTTATTTCTCCGGATACAGACGGGAAAATAGTTTGTTGTTGTTCATTAACCACCGTTCCCGTCTCCAGAAAATAGATTTCTGAGTCTCTAGGTTCAATAAGCTTTCCTTCAACGTGCATGGGTTGCAAATAGGCATAAATCGAATAGGCAACGATGATCAAAACAAGACCAAGAATTCCAATAATTTTCACTTTTTTCTTCATTATTCTCTCTCCTTTAAGACTTCAACTAAGTCCAATTTTTTTATGGCTTTGACTGAAGTAAAATTGGCAATGGCCACTGCAATTATACATCCTATGGCTCCGATAATATATGCCTCCGTTGATACGTTTACCGGCCAAGAAAAAGCATCCACGTCCATAGAGTTCACCAAACCATAATTTAAGAACCTTGTAAAGGGAATTCCTAATACAATTCCCACAAAGCATAACATCCAATACTCAAAACTCATAATTTCCTTGACTTCCTTAACATGTAATCCTAATACACGTAATGTGGCATATTCTCGGCTTCGTTCTGACATAGATATGACCGCTGTATTATAAATAATCGTAAAACCTATGGTAATGGCAACAATTTGCATGATTACTAGCAAAAAATCATAAGATCCTAAAAGCGATTCATAAAGCTCTAATGTCTTTGCTTTATCCTCAATTTTTTGAATCTGATCACTGTATAAGAGAGTTTCTCGTATAGTATCCATCGACTCTGTTTCAAAAATTAATGTGTTAATTTTTTCATCTTGTTCCATTAAGTCTGACAATAATTTCAAATCAATAAAGGCACTCGAACCAATATTTTGATTTACAATATCATATATAGGTATTTTAATATCTTCCCGAAATTCGGGACTGGATAAATAAATCATATCCCCTGCTTCGACATCTAGGTTATTGGCTAAAATACTTCCTAATATAATCCCTTCACGTGTTATAGGTAAATTAATCTCACGAAAATCATCATAGGCTTTATATAAGTAATTCTCTTCTCGAATACCGATTAATTTTGTTCCGGTTTGCTTGTATCCATTCTTAAGAAGTACAGGGATATCTAAAATACCTTCGGCGTAGTCGATTCCCTCTATACGCATGGCCGACTGAATACCGGAAGCATAATCCACCGATTCTTCAAGAACGATTGATGCATCATATTTCATAACGTGGGTAAACTGATTAAAAAACATAGAATCCATCATTGTATTCATCATGCCAATCATGGCCATCATACTATAGGAAAACATGATTCCGACAACAACAAAACTTGAGCGAATCTTATTTCTTGAAATATTACGTACAGCCATAAATCCACGGCTATTTAAAATCAGGTGCAAGAAGGGAATTTTAAGTGTAATATCGCTTTTGACAGGTTTTGGGGCCGGAGGTCGCATGGCATCTACCGGTTTAAGATGTACCATCTTTCTTGCGCCAAAATAGGCTCCGATAATTCCGCCAATAACAGACATGACGCCGCCAATATAATAATAGACATAATCCGTGACAACATTCTCCATTGGTACTTTATAATAATCAAGGTAAAACTGTATATATGGACCTATCGTTAAAAGACTAATGCCCACACCAACCAGCATGCCTAAGCTACCGGTGACTAATCCATAAAAAATGTAATGGAATAATATGGTCGTGTTAGAATAGCCAAATGCTTTCAATGTTCCAATCTGTGTTCGATCTTGTTCAATAATTCGCTTTAACATCAAATATAAAACCACAGCGGCCATTCCAATAAAGGTCATAGGTATAGTCGTCGACATTGAGCGACCACCGGAAATTTCTTCTTCCATCATCAAATAGCTAAAAAGATCATCCTTTTCATAAAGTTCCATTAATCCATATTTTTCTAAAGCATCACGAAGTTGATCTTTAACATCATCATAGGCAACCCCTTCTTCAAACATAAAGGAGAGGTCATTGTAGACACCTTCCATGCCAAGAATCGACATCATCATGTCTTCATCAAAGTAGGCAATGTTATATTTAGTTGTATCTGAAAATAGTTCATTCACATTTTCCACGATATACACATACTCTGGAGAATAGATGGAACCTTGCACTGTAAAAGTATGTTCCGCTTGATTCATCACTAAGGTAATCGGATCTCCCGGCTTGTATCCATATGCCTGATAAAAATCATGCCCAACTAAAATATCATTCATTTCACGTAGGTCATTACCTTCATGAACATAGGCATTTAATCGATCATCATTTTCCTCGACAACCGTTGATATTCCTTTTAATCGAATAACATCTGTCCGATTATCCGGCATAAGTACTCGAAAGGTTCCAACAATACGTCCGTCCACTTGTTTAACCCCTTCGATTGCTTCGAGTCCACTCAATGCTGTTTTGGGAATTTGTGTTACGGATGCAAAAGCATCACCTAATCGTTGTTCTGCATAATAATTGTTCTTCCCTTTTTCGACTTCTAGCAAGGCCGAATTCATTGTAGCATAGGTCCACACACCTAATGCCATTAACAAAATACATGAAAAATATGCTTTTTTGTGTCGTAACATGGATCGAATTGCTTTTTTTAAAAGGATCACCAGCTAACCTCCTCCGGCTGCATCGGATGCTCATTCTCGACCACCTTTTCAATGAGTCCATCCTTCACATAAAACACACGGTCTGCCATATCCCCAATAGATTGATTATGAGTAATAATGGCAACCGTTTTTTTATAGGTTTTATTAAATGCTTTTAATACTTTTAATGCCCCGATTCCTGTTGTAACATCAAGTGCTCCGGTCGGTTCGTCACACAATAAAATATCCGGATTTTTGGCAACGGCACGAGCAATAGCTACACGTTGTTGCTGGCCACCGGATAATTGAGACGGAAAATGATTCCCTCGGTCAGCCAACTCAATTTCTTCTAGCAATTTATCAATATCAAGGGCATCTTCGGAAAGCTCCGAGGCTAACATAATGTTTTCCTTTGCTGTTAGATTCGGTACGAGATTATAAAACTGAAAAATAAATCCAATGGCTTCTCGGCGATATTTTGTCAGTTCTTTTTCGGATAATTCTCCGATTTCTTTTCCTTTATAATTCACACTTCCACTTGTAGGCGTATCAATACCACCGACAATATTTAAGATGGTACTTTTTCCGGACCCACTCGGTCCTAAGATAACAACAAATTCTCCATCGTAGAGTTCGAGATTGACTCCACGTAGTGCATGGACAACAATTTCTCCCATTTGGTATTCTTTTATTAAGTCTGTGACTTCTAAAATCTTTTGTTTATTTTCTACCATTAACCTTCCTCTCTTTCCAATTGAAGCACGTATCCTTTGTATTTATTTTACCATATGTGGTACCAAGTATATAGATATAGATAATTGAAATTGTAATTCTTTTGCATTTTTAGGTGATTTCTTGTATAATTCTTTTTAGTGCTTTACTACTTTAATTCATAGGAGGAACATCATGACAGTGAGTATCGGGACGTACATAACGTTTATTTTGTATTTTATTTTTATGTTAAGTATTGGTTTGTATTACTATTCAAAATCCAAAGGTCTATCCGACTACATTTTAGGTGGCCGTAACCTAAACAGTTGGGTTACCGCACTAAGTGCACAGGCTTCAGATATGAGCGGATGGCTACTACTCGGACTACCGGGCGCCGCCTATCTAAGCGGTCTTGAAGCAAGTTGGATCGCAATAGGGCTTTTAGTCGGAACGTATTTAAACTGGAAGTTCGTTGCAAAGAAACTGCGCCAGTATACAGAACACTCCGGCGATTCGCTAACGATTCCTGACTATCTTGAGAATCGATTTATGGATTCCTCTAAAACACTTCGAATGATTGCAGCAACAATAATCCTTATATTTTTCTTAATCTACACAGCCTCCGGCTTTGTTGCCAGTGCAACTTTGTTTGAATCCGTGTTTGGTTTTAATTATTATGCCGCCTTAACCATCGGTGCACTTATCGTTATCTCTTATACTTTTTTAGGTGGATTCATGGCAGTATGTTGGACAGATTTTTTCCAAGGTTTACTCATGTTTATCGCCATTCTTATCGTACCAATAATTGCCATCGTCCATCTTGGCGGCTTTAGCGATACACTCTCCCAGATTCGAACAATTGACCCTAATCTTCTAAACTTTTTTGCAGATGCTTCCGGCAATCCGGTGACTGCTATTGGAATAATATCACTTCTTGCCTGGGGACTTGGATACTTTGGACAACCGCATATCCTTGTACGATTCATGGGGATTCATGATGCAAAAGCAATTAAACAATCGCGTCTTATTGCAATGATCTGGGTAACCTTATCCCTTGGAGCATCTGTTCTTGTGGGTATAATAGGAAGAGCATATTTTACAACAATGTTAGATAACTCTGAAACTGTTTTTATGGATCTCATTGGAGCACTCTTTCACCCGGTTGTCGCCGGCTTACTTTTAGCTGCAATTCTAGCCGCTGTCATGAGTACTGCCGATTCACAACTCTTAGTTACCGCCTCCTCAATTTCTGAAGACTTTTACAAAGTTCTCTTACGAAAAAATGCTTCCGATAAAGAACTACTTTGGGTCAGTCGATTCACCGTAATCCTGGTCGCCATCATCGCATACATCATCGCTCTTAACCCGGATAACTCGGTAATGGGTCTTGTGTCTTATGCCTGGGCAGGCTTTGGGGCCACCTTCGGGCCAGTTATCCTCTTTTCCCTATATTGGAAGCGTATGAACAAATGGGGCGCACTCGCCGGACTTGTCTTTGGTGGTATCACAACCATCATATGGAAATTCACCACAAGTCCATTGTACGAAATCGTCCCCGGATTCATCGTCGCCACCCTCGCCATCATCTTCTTTAGCCTAATCACCAAAAAGCCCAAAAATGGCATCGAACGGGAATTTGACCACGTAACATCGATGGATTAAAATCGAGTGACAAAAACACGAAGTGTGCATAAAAAAGATATAGCCTTGATTTCGCAAGTTTACTTGCAGAAATCAAGGCTATATCTTTTTTATGCAGTGCTACAGTATGTAGCACTTTGGCACGACTGAAGTCACTGTGCTTTGGCACGACTGAAGTCGCTGTGCTTGGCACGACTGGGGTCGGTGTGCTTTGCACGACTTATAGTAACTTTAAATTCGCTTCAATTAAAGCACAACGCTGTTTCACACAATCGAACGAGCGCAAAGGATCTGTCGGTGTATTAAACACATAATCTTTCAACCGATCTAATGTCGTTGTCGCCACATGCATGCGGGTATCCGACGATGCATAATAGATAAATACATCTTCTCCATCTACAATCGCGCCATTTGTAAAGACAACATTAGATACATCACCAACACGTTCTTTTCCAAGGGGCTCAATTAAAAATCCTGAAGGTTCTGCAATCACTTCCCACGGTTTGTCCAAATCCGTTGCAAATGCGTAGATGACATAGCGCAGACCGGCTGCCGTATTACGAACACCATGTGCAATATGAATATATCCTTTTTCGGTTTTTATCGGGACCGCGCCTCCACCGTTTTTTGCTTCAGTAATGGTATGAAATTTACGTTGGCTTGTAATAATTTCTTCATCAATAACTGCATGTTCTATATCAACACATAATCCGAAACCAATACCTCCACCTAATCCTGTGTCTAGAAACGTATCCATTGGTCGAGTATAAAAGGCATATTTTCCATCAACAAAATCAGGAAGTAGCACAACATTTCTTTGTTGTGGCGAGCGCTTAGTTAGCAGATTATCTAAACGTTCCCAGCTTTTTAAGTCTTTTGTCCGTACAATACCGGCTTCTGCTTTTGCCGCAGATAAGTCATTTTGCCTTGTATCTTTTGATTCAGAACAAAACACACCATAAATATAACCGTCTTCATGCTGTGTTAAGCGCATATCATACACATTCACTTCATCAGGATAGAGATCCGGTAGTTGAATCGGATACTCCCAGAAGGTAAATCCATCAATTCCTGTCTTGCTCTCGGCAACGCCAAAAAAAGATTTACGGTCCTTTCCTTCAATTCTTGCAACCATATAAAAAGTATCACCAAGCTTGATCGCTCCCGCATTAAATACTGCATTAACACCAAGGCGTTCCATAAAATACGGATTATTTTCTATGTTTAAATCATATTTCCAAGTAAGGGGAATATGATTTCTAGTTAATACCGGATGTTCATATCGATCAAATATTCCGTTATAAATCGATGATTTTTCATTTTTACCTTCAATGAGTTTTTGATATTTATTCAATTCAATATAATAGTTTGGGTGCAACATATTAACCTCCTAAATTTATCTTACCATGTCGTTGTATAATTTCAAAACACATACGCCCATTATGATAAGGCGCCTTCCATGATTCAACTATGGGCTTTTTCTTATCCGGCTGATGATTTTCATCCACTTGCCAGTACCATTCTCCACCTTTACGCGAATCAATCATATAGCTTTTAATATATTCCCAGACATCTTTAACCGCTTGTAAGTACTCTGTTTTTTCCGGAGATTTTTCATATCCATTCGCGAATCCAACCATACTTTCTGCTTGGACCCACCATATACGATTCGTGTCATCAGTACCATTTTCACATTCATTAAGTAGCGAACCATCTACATAGGCTTTTTCAAAGACCTTCTGTGTCAATGCTTTGGTCATAGGTTCAATGTCTTGTGTCAAGTGTTCGTCATCAATAATCTCAAGACCTCGGTCAATCAACCAAGCCGCTTCAATATCATGACCATATGAATGAAGATCAATCATTGTGTCCATTTTTTTTGTAAAAAACACTTCTTGTCGCTGTAACTTTGGATTATAAATTTTACTTTTCACGATGCTCAAAATATAAAGTAGGCGTTCTTTTACACTGCTATCTTTAGTTACCCGGTACAGCTCTGTATAGGCTTCAAAAACATGTAATAAGGTATTCATTGTTTTTTCTGCTTCAATACCATTTTCAGATAATTTTTGATTGGATGCCGGGGTAAAATCTCTCTTAAAAGCTTCAAGATATCCATATGCATCCGTACATTTTTCTTCAATCTGTTTATATAACTCTTTTGCTAAAAAGAGGGCTTGTTGATCTTGACTCACATCATAATACGATGAAAGCGCATAAACCATAAATGCTTGAGCATAGGTATGTTTTGTCGTATCGCTTGCCTTACCATCATACGTAACGTCCCAATAAACACCACCATAGCTTTCGTCAAAACAACTGGCCTTAATAAAGCCATAGGCGTGATGCGCGTGTTCAAGCAACTTCTCATCTTTTAACAGCATATACGCATTGGAAAAAAACCACAGTATTCGAGCATGATAAATCGTTCCTTTGTTTGCTTTTGGTTGCACTTCTAAGGCATAATTCATTTCCCCGTAATAACCACCATACTTTTCATCTCTCATGCCTTTCCAAAAAGGGATTAACTTGTCTTTTAAATGCCTTTCAACTTCTTGAATGAACATATTTCACCTAACTTTCCAATTTACTAATTTGTTTATATCATAGCATATTTAGCTTAGTTTTGTCTATTTTTTTAGCTTAATTTAATCTGTTTTTGCAAAAAAAATACTTCAAGCAATTTAACTTGAAGTATTGAATGTAGTTTAACTTAGTTTAATTCCAATACATATACGGTTTGTTCATGTGTTGCATCTTTTTTAAAGCCCATTTTTTCTAAGTAATTAATATGTTTTTCGTTGGATGCAAAACAGATTAATTTACTATAGCCTTTTTCATGAAAAAACGATTTTTTATCTTTAAAAATAAACTTTCCGATTTTAAAGTCCCGATACTCCGGAATAACAAAATCCAAATCAACTTTTAATGTCTCGTCTTCATAATGTGACGCTAAAAAAATCCCTGCCGGCACCATATTTCTTAAAACAAAAAAGCTGACATCCATATGCTCATAATTGCCCAGATATCCATCTGAATACTTCTCAATGCCTTTTGCATGAAATTTCATAAAGTAATCTAAATACCTTGATTCATTTTCAATCGGCATAATTTTAAAGTATTCTTTGAGTCGATAAATTTTCACTAAGTAATAAATATTCACGCCGACAATACATAAATTCATAACCCCCACAGGCAATGCACCAATCATAAAACCATATATGGCAAACACTAATGAACCGATGAGGTTAATCCAGCGTAACTTGATAATTGAACCCATCAACAATGAAATTAATACTAATGTAGATGCTAAATATCCAACCCATTCTAACCAATGAATTCCTAATAGCATAATAAAAACCCCCTAACAATTTATCATTTATCCAGATTATTAATTTGATCAATCACATTCTCAATCTCATGGGTTGGAACCGGTTTACTGAAATAATAGCCTTGCGCTATGTCACAACCATTGTTCTTAAGAAACATCAACTGCTCTTTTGTTTCAACACCTTCTGCGACCACTTTTAGACCAAGATTATGGGCGACTTGAGTTACAAATCTAAATATATGACCTTCTTCGTTTTCACGGGTTATGCTTCGAATAAAATCCCGGTCTACTTTCAAGATATCAATAGGAAGTTTTTGCAAATAGGTTAATGAAGAATACCCTGTTCCAAAATCATCAAGGGCAATCGTTACACCGAGTGCCCGTAATTCATGAAGAACTTCGATAGCTCGCTCAAGATCATCCATAACAGCAGTTTCCGTGATTTCAAGTTCTACACAACATCCACTTAATCCATGGTCTTCAATCTCTTTTTTTATGCTTTCGACAAGCCCTTCTTGGGTTAACCGTTTACTCGATAAGTTGATTGCCATTTTTAAGGTCCCGTGGTTATTATGTTTCCACTGACGTTTTTTTTCACACGCTGTTTTCAAAACCCATTCACCAATTTCATAGATCTGTCCCGTTGCTTCTGCAAAAGGAATAAAATCCATTGGTGAAATAAAGCCTTCTGTTGGGTGAATCCAACGAATAAGCGCTTCTACGCCAATAACCGTTTGTGTCTGCATATCAATTTGCGGTTGATAATATAGTGAGAAATCATTGTTTTCTATAGCTGTTCTCAATAAATTATTCATCTTAATATAATTCCATGTTTGTTGACGCATAGCAGGAGTATATATGCTATATCCATTCTTGCCACGATCTTTAACATGAAACATGGCCGTATCCCCATTTTGCATTAATGCAGATGCGCTTTTTCCGGATTCTGGATAGATGGCAATTCCTATACTAATCCCTACATAAAACTCATAATCTCCAAGTTTCCATGGTTTTTTAATTCGTTCTAACAAACGCTTTGCAAGCATTTCAACATCTTTAATTGCATTCATATTATAAATGACAATTCCAAACTCATCGCCACCTAGTCGACTGACCTGTCCAAAACCTCGAACTTCATTTTCAAAAAAATCAGCAATCATAACAATAAAATCATCACCAAAGGCATGGCCAATCGTGTCATTGATATGTTTAAAATCATCTATATCTAAATATATAAAGGCAATCTTATATTCTTGACCCTTATGCTCTTGAATACTCGTGTTAATATCTTTTGTTATGAGTGCACGATTAGGCAAGCCTGTTAGTTGATCATAAAATGCTAATTGATGTAGTTTTTCTTGGTTCTTCATTTGTTCTGTAATGTTTGTATAGGAACCTGCAACACGAATAGGTTCTCCTTGTTCATTCCATATAGCTTTTCCATGACTTAAAATCCATATATAGCTTCCGTCATTTTTTCGTATACGATATGTGTCTTCGTAAATGCCGGATTGGCCTTTTAAATATTGCTCCATTAACTCTTTGACTTGTTTTTGTTCATCCGGATGAATACGTTCTAGTAATGGTTCTGCTGTATCTGCCATTTCTTTATCTGAAACGCCTAAAATCTCAGATACCTTGGGTGAAATAAAAAAATTATTTTCCTTTATATCCCATTCCCAAATTCCGTCATTCGCTCCTTCAACAGCTAAATTATAGCGTTCATCACTAGCAGAAAGCGCATTTTTTTGCTGTTTAATTTCATGGTATTGTTCTTGTATGGCTTCGTCCATTGCCACTAATTCTTCATCTGCCATCGTCAACATTTCATATTCTTTGACAAGTTCATTAATTGCCAATTCAAATAGCCGCATGCGTTTAAAAACAATCCAACCAAAAAAAATACCGGATACCAACACATAAAACCATCCTTTTGCTAGCTGCACTTGCTGAAAAATTTCTTGAGTGCTCGATACCATTAAGGCTAAACGATCGGAAAACAAAATCCATGTACATCCAATCAAGAGATAAATTAAAGAAAAACGAATCGCTTCATTTTTCGGCTGAATCGTTTTTCTAAATTCAACAAATTCTTTATACTCTCTGTTAATTTTTTCCATTTGCTCATTTAATAATTCCGAATTTTCTAATTCTCGCATTTTCCCACCCTCAATCAAATGTTTCTTAACTGCAAATTCTTGTCCACTCAGACGAATAAAAAACTTTTTTAATCTGTTTCATGGAAAAACAAGTAATCATCATAAACAGCATGACCACTTTCTAAAACCATCCCTTCAACAGTTATACGAACTTTATCTGCATCATATGCATCTAAAAATGTATTGACCACACTATTTATAATAATATATTCACCCGATGTCCCCATTTGAAAAAGTTGCGTTTGGAATTCTCCTGAAAAATCAATGCGAAGCGCATAAGAACCATTTTCTTTTTGTTCTTCAAATGCTAATACTTCAACGCCTTCCGGTAATACATTGACTATTTCAAGTTGTTCTATGATGATGTCTGGAGTTAGGTCATCAACTTCAACCTTGTGAGAAACAATTCTCTCAGCATTTTCATCACCATAATAAACAATCAATTCTTTTAAAGGCTCTTCTTGGTCTAAATCCGGTTCGGTTTCAATAGCATCTTGATTATCCGAATCATCTACATCCGATTCCGAATCATTTGCATCCGTATCTGAAGATGCCAGATTATCAGAAGGATTCTCTGTTATTTCTTCTTTTTGTTTACACCCACTAAGAAAACTCAAAATTAAAACACTCATGAATAACGTATATAACACTCTTTTTTTATTTACAGAAAACATACTATCCTCCTAACATATTTCTTTTATTAGTCTATTATAATATATTCACTTGTTATATACAATGAAAAGATTAGTCCATTGATCGCGACGCTATAATATCCGCACCGGTACCCAGTATATTTTCTACAATAACATCGCCCATTTTTATAGGTCCCTTGGCCACTGTTTTGTTAATAATAGCCATTGCCAAAAACATCAATTCTTTTGGTATCGTTGTATTCGAACGTACCGGTAAACGTTTAAGATGTGCATTTTTAATTTTTACCGTTGTTGTTATAATACGCTCCGGATTCGTTAACTCTGCTTTTGCATATGTAATACCACGTTTACACTTGTTTCCTGTTATTTTCCATTCGCCTTCTTCGGGTATTTCGACATTTAAGTAGCATCCCACGGGACAACTAATACAGATCAGACTTTCTTGACGCATTATGCTTGCACCTCCTGTATTTCAACTAAAATTTCTTGAATATCATTTCCTTCGAGTTCTTCTTTTGCCAAAACTATATGCTCCATTTCGCCCGGTGCCATATGTCGCTTCTTCATCGTTTTTAAAATACCTCTATTCGTTTTTATAACCATTTCAACTTGACTATATACTTGTTTAACACGCATAAATAATTCTAACTGCTTGTCTAGATTACGGATTCGAACATTTTGCGGAACAATATAAGCAATTCCTTCTCCTGCTACTGTTTTTACCATGTTTTCTTGATCGACCAATTGCTTTTGTATATACTTTGCTGCAAATCGACCTGCTCTACGACTTTCTTCCGTTACAAAATCAACTAGGTCATGGACGTGAACGACATTACCACAAGCAAATACACCTTCTATACTTGTTTCCATGGCCTCGTTAACAATGGGTCCGCTGGTACGTGGGTCCATTGTTACGCCTGCCTCTTCAGATAGTTCATTTTCAGGGATAAGACCAACGGATAATAGGACGGTGTCACAATTATAAACGATTTCGGTTCCTGCTATCGGTTGACGATTATCATCTACTTTGGATACAACAACTTGTTCGACCCGCTCTTTGCCTCGAATCTCAGTAAGTGTATGACTTAAATAAAGCGGAATATCATAGTCATTTAAACATTGGACAATATTACGGTTAAGCCCACCTGAAAACGGCATCAACTCAACGACAGCTAAAACTTTAGCACCTTCTAGCGTCATCCGCCTTGCCATGATGAGCCCAATATCACCTGAACCTAGGATGACCACTTTTTTACCGACCAAATAGCCTTCGATGTTTAAATAGCGTTGTGCGGTTCCGGCATTAAAAACACCTGACGGTCGCGTACCGGGAATATTAATAGCTCCACGTGTACGCTCTCTACAACCCATAGCTAAAACGATTGCTTTAGCCTCTATTGTTTTAAATCCATACTCTTTACTAACGCAATGCAAAACATGTTCCGCATTAAAGTCAACAACCATGGTATTAAGCCAATAGTCAATACCATAATCATTTAATTGATTAATAAATCGTTCTGCATATTCCGGTCCGGTAAGTTCCTCTTTAAACACGTGTAATCCGAATCCATTGTGAATGCACTGTTGCAATATTCCTCCGAGTTCCTGATCTCTTTCTAATACTAAAATAGAGTCTACTCCATTATCTTTTGCCTCAATAGCTGCAGCTAGTCCTGCCGGACCGCCTCCAATGACGACTAGTTCATAACTTTCCATGATTTCACCTCGATTATTCATATTTGTTTTTTAGTTTCTTCCGTTACAATATACGCTTTACTCCCATTATACGAAACATCTTCAATTGGCCTGTTTAATTCTCGTGCTAGAATTTCAACCACCTTTGGTTCACAGAAGCCACCTTGGCATCTTCCCATACCGGGTCTGGTTCTTTTTTTCACACCTTTGACTGTTGTTGCCCCCATATTCCTGTGAATACAATCTATGATTTCAGCTTCTGTTACTTGCTCGCATCGACAAATAATGTTCCCATAATTCGGATCGTCTTCAACACATTTTTGCTTTTCTTCCAGATTAAGCTCTGCAAATCTTACCATCGGTCGTCGTCTCGGATTAAACGTTACTTTTTCTTTAAGACCGCCACTTATTCCCTCCATAATTTCAACAACATACTTGGCAACAGCTGGTGCTGCAGAAAGTCCGGGTGATTCAAATCCACCGACATTGATAAATCCTTTGGCAACCTTTGATTCTCCAATGACAAAATCGCCTATATCGGAGGATGCTCTGAGCCCTGCAAAAGTTCGAATCACTTGGTTAAAGGGAATCTTATCGGATGATCTACTTGCTACATTACGTATCTCTTGAAGGCTCATCGCTTCCGTAGACACATCATCTTTTTCACCGACAAAATTCGAGTCTGGCCCTACGAGAACATTTCCATGGACGGTCGGTGTAATTAAAACACCTTTTCCATGGTCCGTTGGCGTTTGGAAGATAACATGATTAAACAATTTTCCTGCCTTTTTATCCAAAAGATAGTACTCACCCTTTCTAGGATGAATCGAATAACTTGTATCCCCTACCATTTGACTAATCTGATCGGCAAATACACCTGCACAGTTAATGATATTACGTGCCTGATAGTCGCCTCTGTTGGTATGCACATCATAATAACTGTCTTGTTTTTCAATTCCGATAACTTTTGTCTCTAGCTGATACTTCACACCATTTTCTATTCCGTTTTCAGCTAATGCTATGGCGAGTTCAAATGGAGAGACAATGCCGGCTGTCTTTGCGAATAAGGCCACTCTTACCTTGTCGCTAATATTTGGTTCAAGTTCTTTAATGTGATTAGCTTCAATAATTGACATCTCCGGTATGTGGTTTTTAAGGCCGGCCTTATACATCTTGTCAATTGTTTTTCGATCTTCTTCATCAAAACCAATCACTAACGACCCAATACGTTTAAAAGGTACATCCAGTTCTTCACATACTTGATCAAACATTGGGTTTCCTTTAATATTAAAAAAACTCTTTTGCGAACCTGGCTTTGCATCATAACCTGCATGGACAATAGCACTATTTGCCATTGTGGTTGCATTCGCCACATCACTTTCTTGATCAATGACTAAAATATCCAGCTCATACCGCGCTAATTCTCTGGCTACAAATGTTCCTGCAATACCTGCACCAATCACAATAACATCATTCATCTTCTTCGTTTCCATAAAATCCTCCTATAGATATTTGCACGAAAAAGAGCCACACAAACCAATCGCACGCGTGCGATTGGTTTGTGTGGCTCTCATCTTCTCATGCCACTTATTATTTGATTTAATTGTATCACTTATTCTTTATCTTGTAAAGCCACCATGCTTTCGAATAAGTTCTAAATGTAAATTCCCATCTTTAATCTCCACAACAGCAAAATCAATCATTGCACTGAGCAAAACCAGCTCATCGCCTTCATCCGTTTCACCTGCTAGCTGCCAATAATATTCCTCGATTTCATGCTGTCTCTGTTCGTTTAGTAATTGGTCTAACCGTTGAGCTTCCTCATCCGAATAATGGGTATTATAGTCTATAATATCAATTGATGTTTCTTCATTACTTGTCTTGATCTTTATTTCTAGCTCATTTGTATCTTCAATCAATAATGCTGTAATTAATTCGTCAATAATTCGCCCTATTTTTTTCATTTCATGTCGCATATGATTACTCTCCTTTTTTAAACGCGTCTAAAATCGGGACTAAAAACCCGGCAACAATACCTCCGGAAAAACCATTATTATACAAATTCATTCCCCCATGAATATCACCAACTTTTGTCACAAGAATAAAATGAAGCATTCCTGCGATAATCCCTATAAAGGGTCCGAAAGTCCCGGCAATCGGTGCAATCGTTGTTGAAAACAGAATCGCAATAATCACCGGTGTGGTGGTTAGATCTGCTCCAAATAGTATCGCGGCTATAATAACCCCGATGATAATTGGTGTTGCATTTTTGGGATGTTTTCCAAATGCAGCAAAACCTACAATGGTTAAAACGCCGGCTAGAATGGGTCCGTTAAGCACACCACCTAAAAGCATAACAAGGCCTAAGCTATAGATTCCCATAATCCCCATATTAATAAAAGTTAGTCCATAGCCATCTAAGGACGTAAAATCAGTAATCGTACGACCTTTATGTCTTAAAATCTTGGGATAATCCATGAGCCCATTATATTTAATACGCACGCCTATAATGATAAATGCCACAAATCCTGCCAGCATTAATAACCACAAGGAATAGGATTGTTTTTCATATAGAATATAGACCGACTGCACTTCAATATCCATATTACGAAGCAAACTCGTAATAACCGTACCAATAATTCCTGCAGTAAACCCGATATTATATAAATTAAACCCATCATGAAACCTCAACATATGTGAAGATAAGGGAACTATAATAAAACCGATAAAGACCCCAATCACTATTCCTGCCGGAATATTATATTTGTCCGGAATCACTCCGGAAAACATCAATTCACTCACAAGTGGAGATAATGCCGTTCCAAACATAATCACCAATACAACATTTTTGAAGGATATTTTTTGGTAACGACTGTAGAATATTCCTCCTAAAAAAATCGGCGGTATATTAATGAGATTTTTCCCAAAGAAGGAAAATCCAATCACTGTGAAAAAAGCTGCAATTAGCAATCCATTAATTCTTAATTTGTAGTACTTAAAGAGTAACAACATTAAAAATCCAATAATTGCCGCGTGCATAAAAGCAACGCCTAATCCACCCACTTTTATAAAATCTGTCAATAATACTGTCGGAGATAACAAAATATCTCTGAATCCTTTAATGACATCACTGAAGCTATTATAGGTACTTGCGGTAACAAAGATTCCATAAATCATGAATATACATGGAAAAATCGCCATCACTTTTAAAATACCATCTTTATGAATTTCTTTTTCCTGTATTTTTTCTTTAATGTACATCCAACACTTCCTTCTTTAAATATTTTGAAAACCCGGCTTTTTCAATTAGCTTTTTAGGTTGTTCATTCACACCTTCAATGACCATTTTTATTTCCATTTGCTCACACAATCGAACCAAACGTTTAAGTGCATGAAGCGCTGTTGCATCCATAGCAGGTACATTGTACATTCTTATAATCAATAAGTCTATATCTGCATTAATATGTCGAAGTGTATCCAAAAACTTATCCACTGCTCCAAAGAAAAACGGTCCGTTTATGTCATAGATTTGAACATGACCCATTTTTTGATCGGATTGTTCTAGCACTCCATGTCCCATTTTATTATACTCTTCTTCATTTTCTTCGGAAGCATCTAGTTGATTAACAGAAACATTTGTCACATCTGCCATTCGTTTCATAAATAAAAAAGCAGCTAGGACAATACCAATTTGAATAGCTAATACTAAATCAAAAACAACCGTTATTGTAAAGGTAATGACTAAGACGAGAATATCACTTTTGGGAGCTTTAAATAATCCAATAAAATCTCGCCACTCACTCATATTATACGCTACAACCATTAAAATTGCAGCAAGCGTTGATAAAGGAATCAATTTAGCTAATGGCATAAATAGTAACATGATTAACAACAATGTAATTGAATGTACTATGCCTGCAATTGGTGTTCTTCCTCCATTTTTTATATTTGCAACCGTTCTCGCAATCGCCCCTGTTGCAGGAATACCACCAAATAAACCGGATCCTATATTGGCGATGCCTTGTGCTATTAACTCCATATTGGATCGATGCTTACTGCCAATCATGGCATCAGATACAACCGCTGATAACAAAGATTCAATTGCTCCTAGTATGGCAATTGTAAATGCCGGTGCTATAAGAACTCGCATAAGCTCAAGTGAAAATCGAGGAACTTGGACAGTGGGCAACTTTCCTGAAATTTCACCAAATTTACTGCCAATCGTAGAAACATCTAAAGAAAACATCTGAACCAAAGTTGCTGTCACAATAATTGCAATAAGTGCACCCGGAATCTTTTTTGTCACCTTCGGCCAAAGAACAATAATAATGAGCGCTATGACACCAATCCCTACTGTCATTCGGTCAATTCGATACATATTCTCAAAATAAATATGCCATTTTTCAAGAAACTCTACAGGTAAAGCTTCAACATTCAAACCTAAAAAGTCATTCACTTGGGAGGAAAAAATCGTCACTGCAATTCCTGCTGTAAATCCTGTGGTGATCGGATAAGGTATAAACTTGATCACACTTCCAATATTAATCAATCCAAAAATGATCAAAATAATTCCGGCCATAATTGTTGCTATGATTAATCCATCGACACCATGTTCGACGACGATTCCATAGACAATCACCATGAAAGCTCCTGTAGGCCCACCAATCTGCACACGACTCCCACCAAAAAAAGAGATTAAGAAGCCTGCAATAATGGCAGTAATTAGCCCTTTTTCAGGTGTCACCCCGGAAGCAATTCCTAATGCAATCGATAATGGCAAGGCAATAATTGCAACAATAATCCCTGCTGTCACATCATCAATAAGATTTTGTTTCGTATATCCTTTGATGACTGAAAATAATTTTGGTTTTAATTTAGACATTCACGTATTCGCTTCTTTCTCTATAAATTTAATTTTCAATCGAAATAAGTATACGCTTAAATAATCGACAAATCAATGTTTTTTTCTTGAATATTTATCTACTTGCCGATATACTATTGTTTAAGCGTTAATACGTAGACACAAATAAATGAACGACGGAGGTTTTATGATTAGTTTTAAGAACGATTATAGCGAAGGTGCGCATGAATCAATTCTACAAGCACTCCTCGATACAAATACAGAACAAATGGATGGGTATGGCGACGATCGGCTTTGTATTCAGGCGACTGAATGTTTAAAAGATCTTTTTATTAACCCGTCCATTGATATTCATTACTTTTCCGGGGGGACACAAACAAATCTTACTGCAATCTCAGCCTTTCTTCGCCCCCACGAAGCAGTTATTGCTGCAGAAACCGGCCATATTCTCGTCCATGAAACCGGCGCAATCGAAGCGACCGGTCATAAAGTTATTGCCGTCCCTACTCAAACAGGAAAATTATCTGCTCAACAGATTGAAGCAGTTATGATTGCACACGAAGATGAGCATATGGTCTTACCAAAGCTTGTCTATGTTTCAAACTCAACTGAGACAGGAACGATTTATACTCGCAAAGAACTTGATGCGATTAAATTAATGAGCACAAAATATAATCTTTATCTATATATGGATGGCGCCCGTTTAGGTTCTGCCATGACTGCTGCTGATAACGATGTGAACTTTGAAGAATTAACCACACTCTTTGATGCCTTTTATATTGGCGCAACTAAAAATGGGGCCTTGCTTGGTGAAGCCCTTGTCATCTGCCGGGATGAGCTTAAACAATATTTCCGTTATCATATCAAACAAAAAGGCGCCCTCTTAGCAAAAGGTCGCCTACTTGGAATTCAATTTTTAACCTTGTTTAAGGATGATTTATACTTTGACCTTGCTAGGCATGCAAATGCAATGGCAAGTGAACTAACAAGAGGTATCAAAGCGTGTGGTTATGATTTTTTAATTCATTCTACGACCAATCAAATCTTTCCCATTCTTCCCAATCATGTCATCGATGCTCTCACTGAAGATTTTGACTTTTATGTTTGGTCCACAATCGATAAGGAAAACTCAGCCATTCGACTTGTCACTTCTTGGGCAACGCCACAAGGTTCAGTTGATGACTTTATACATCGCCTTAACCGGTTGTCCCAAAGGTAATTTGATTTTTTCCGTCATCTTTGGATTGATATAAATACTTATCTGCTTTTTTAAATAATCGATCTTTATCCAATGTTCCTGCTTCCGTTGCAAGACCTATGCTTAATGTTATCGATTCATCCGGCATATCTTCAAATCGATGTGCTTCTAAGGAAGCTCTTATTTTTTCTAATATCTCCAAGCATTCTTCTTGCGACTTTTCGATAAAAACGATGCCAAATTCTTCACCGCCATATCGTGATGCAAGATCATGCTCACCAATATGATCAAGGATTATTTCAGCAACTTTTTCAATAACAAGGTCTCCGTTAGAATGTCCATATGTATCATTTATCTTTTTAAAATTGTCTAAATCCAAGAGTGCCACATGCAGCGGGAAGGGATATCTAGAAAATTGCTCCATAACCTTTTCTAAATATTCATGAAACGTTTTATGATTATAGAGGTTTGTCGCCAAATCAACTTTTGCCAACTTTTCCATATAGACCTTTTTATATAAGAGTTCCTTTTCATTTTTTACGGATTCTAGAAGTTCATCATTAAGTTCTCGATAATGATTGATTAATGCAATTCCTAATAAGAAAGCTATAAACAACACAAAAGTAAATGAAATATGTTCTGATACCGTAAAATTAAAATGGGGACAAAACAAATTCAAACCCCAATAGCTGCATAACGTTATTGCAAATGCAAATCGAATCATTCTTTTTTTCATTGTAAACACCGCAATAAAAACAGGAAATATAAAGAGTATAATCAGTATTGATTTTAGCGAGTCATAAGCTAAAAGAAACGTCAGCAAGATCAAATTCGAAGCAATAATAATGCTATAGTCATTAATTCGCCTTTTTCGTCGAAGACTCCACTCAAAATATAGAATAACACACACAAATACAATTGAAGTAACCAAAATATTCTTCAGAAAATAAGGCTCTTGACCCGTGTTACTAAATTGCATATATACAACTGTAACTAGTATATTAAACAATAAACCAAACCAAAACAATTGAATCAACCGTTTATTCCATTTAATATTTCTCTCTTGGTCTCCCATAAAACACTCCTTATTAATGGCATGTGTTAGTACTTAAATTATACCATTAATAGGACTATGTGCCTAGTTTTTTCTTTCAACTTGGGCTTTAAATTCTGTGGGTGTGAGTGATGTGTATTTTTTGAAAAGTTTCGAAAAATAATGAGCATCAGAGATGCCTACACGTTCAGCTACCTCGTAGGCTTTAAACCCATTATCCTGTAATAATTCCTTGGCTTCTTCGATGCGGACTTCGTTTAAATAATCAACAAAGGTTTTCCCGAGTTCTTTGGAAAACATGCGACTTAAATAATAGGTACTTACATAGGTGTGCTCTGCAAGCTCGTTGAGGGTAATTGGCAGATTATAATGCTCATGAATATAGGCGATGGCATTTTGGAGGACTACATTGATATTATTCTTGTTATATTGATTAATCCGTCCGACAATAGTTTTAGCGACTTCTTCAAGTAATTCTTGGAGCTCATCAATATTAGTACTTTTCTCAATAAGTTGATATAGTGATGTCAAATTATCGGCTTGTTTCTTTTGATCATTCTCCAAAATTTTAATGGACATTCTCATATGATTAATACTATATATAAGACTCCAGTAGAAATTTTTCACTTGCTCCGGCTCACCACGCTTTTCTTCGATATCATGGCGAATGGTATCTAAAATGCGTCGAACATTTTCTTCATTACCGGTACGTATTGCATGAATGAGTTTTTTTTCATGATGTTCAAATTCTGAAGGATCTTCACTTTTATAAAATGTATCTAAATCTTTGTATAAAATAATGGAGGATTTTCCAAGATAAAAGGTATATGAAAGTCCATCATAGCATTCTTTTGCTTTTTCATTCAATTCATGAACATCTTCTCCGACGGTACTGATTGCAACAGTTACCGAAAAGTCAAAACAACTTTGAATCAACTTCTGCATATCTTCAACATAGGTATCCACTCTATGAATCGTATCCCGTTCTTCACCTAATGGTTGAACCACAAAAGCAACTTCTTTAGTATTAAGTACTATTTTTTCCACCTGATATAGATCAGAAAAAATATCTTTCACTGTATTAATAATTCCAAATTGATAGAGCTGGCGTTGATAAGCCTCTTCCTGATTTGTTGGGTCTTCATCCATCTGTACAATCATCACCACATAATCGGAAAAATCAATTCCATAAAGCGCCAGTTGGGTATCCATTTCTTCAGGTCCTAACTGGGTTCCGTTAATTATATCAAACAAGAGCTTTTCCTTTAAAATCGGTATGCTTTCTTCAAAATTTTTCTGCAACTTTAATCGTTCATTCTCGATTTCTCGTACATACTTCAGCTCCATAACCGCTTTTTTTAACACATCGCTAATCTCTTCGATTTTTGAAGGTTTCAAAATATAATCAAAAGCGCCTAATTTTATGGCCTCTTGAAGATAGGAAAACTCTCGATACCCGGTCAAAATAATAAACTTACTCTCCGGAAGCAAGTCTTTTGCTCGTCGTATCATGGTTAAGCCATTAATCTCGGGCATATTGATATCAACAAAGATAATATCCGGTTGGTACGTTTCCATTTTTTCCAAGCCTTCCACACCATCTCCGGCTTCGCCACACACCTCACAGTCATATTGTTTCCAATTGATGATATTTACAAGACCCTTTCTTATATAAGGCTCATCGTCAACAATGAGTACTTTAAACATAATCTTCAACTCCTTTTTGGATGCCTACCACCGGAATGGTAACCACCACTTTCATATATTCTTCATATATGCTTTCAACTCGAACTCCATATTCGACTCCATAAAATAGTTTGATTCGTCGATTGACATTTTTCAAACCAATTCCCATTCCTGAATTTTCAGAAAACAGATAGTCGTCATTCCCTTCGTTCAGGTTTCTATTAAGCTCACGAATATCTTCTTCTGTCATTCCTTGTCCGTTATCTAAAACTTCAATTTCAACACGTTGATCAATTTTTCGAATAATTAAATAGATTTTCCCTTGTTTACGAAATTTATCAACACCATGGTAAATTGCATTCTCAACAAGAGGCTGTAGCAAGAGCTTGGGCACCTTAATACCAAGCAAACTCGAATCAATGGATTTATTAAAATCTAGGCGTTCGCCATAGCGATTCTTCATTATTAAAATGTAGCTATCTACAAAGTCAATCTCTTCTTTAATGGTCACTAATGGGCCGCCTTTACCGATTCCCGCTTCCATCAATGCAGATAATGCAGTAACCATTTCACTGATTTCACCCACATTATTTAAACGAGCCATCCAGTTAATCGATTCGAGTGTATTAAAAAGAAAATGCGGATTAATCTGCGCTTGCAAGGTTTTTATCTCCGCTTCTTTTCGCGTCAATTGTTCTTTATATACACGATTTACCAAAATATCGATTTCACGGCTCATATCATTAAAACACTGACTGAGATAACCCAATTCGTCTTGCCGGTCAATGATAATCTCATCATGGGTTTTACTTTCTTGCATGGTTTTCATGCCTTGTACTAATCGTTTGATTGGTGTAAGGATATCCATGGCAAAAAAGATACTTAAAACGGATAAAATCAAGAGGGTTGCTGCAATAATAATCATAAAATACGTTCGGAAGGCATATAAATCTTCATTTAACTTATCCACTGAAATTTCTGCTAAAATCCGCCAATTCGGGTTCTCAAGTTCTTTGAAGGATAACAAAATCCTTCCTTCTTCATCGACACTATGGTTTTCACCTTTAAAATCTAATTCTTCATAAGTCTCTTGTAAACGACGTGTTCTCTCGCCAGAACCAATAATCCATTCTCCTGCATCAGAAACAATGGCGATACTTTGCATAAATTCAGTTGACAAATCTCCGTAGACACCTTCTAGGGCTTCTTTACGAATTAGAATTGCCATTAATCCAATCTCTTCATAATTTGATATATCGTATATACTTCGTGTAATATATAAGTTTTTGACTTCACCCTGCTCGTCCATATCTAAAAACCAAACAGCTTCACCACCTGCTTCTAAAGCAACCGCTTTCATCTTTTCATAGGGGACTAGTTGCTCAATACTTGCACGTCCAATATTGGAATCATAGGTATAATAATTTTGATAATTTGAAATCAATGCAATAGACTGTATTTCCTCTCTTGAAAGACAGGCTTTTCGCAAAATATTATTCACTGCATAAACTTCTTCATAGCTAGACAAGTTAGACAGTTTATTTCGACTATCTTCTGCTAGTATGTCATAAATCACTCGGTCATATAACATATCCTGAGACGCTACTTTAACGTTATTGGAAAAATCTTCAATGCGAAGTTCCACCATTTTCAAAATATCTCCGGTGTAATCAATAGATTTGCTCTGAATAATATCCCGACTCGTTCGATAAAGCATGGTACCCATAAAGAGTAAAGGAATAAGTATTTGAATTGAAAAAAGCAGGAGCAATCTTTTTCGAATTGAAATACGTTTTAATAATTTCATGCATTTTGAAATAATCCTTAGCATTATTGCGTTCCTTTCATTTTATCTTCAATACGTTTTAGGACAAATTCCGGTGAAATGTTTCCTTCTAAGATGTCCGGAAACTGTTCGATTAAAATGTCTTCCCAAAGATTACGATCAATAAAGCTATCCGTCGGTCCGACGAGCTCTTTCGCATTATGAATCAGCTCTTCTCCTTTAACATAAATCGTGGATGGATTCATTTGTTCCTGAGGAATTTCAACATTGCTAATAAATCCTCCTGATTCACTAAAAGTTAATGCCGATTCAACTGATGTCAACTCATCTAATAAGGTAATGGCATGGGCACGTAGTTCATCATCTTCCCATGCTTTTTGACTGATGTGAAAAATTCCATTACCACATCCGTAAATAATGGCACTGTCATGGGCTTTTCCATTTTTAAAGGATGGAAAAGGAACGATATCAATGGATGTATCATTGGCATCAATGCCTTCTTCTCCAATAAGCCATGATCCCTGTACAATCATAGCCGCCTCTTTTTGTATAAATAAATCATTCCGTGTTTTATCATCAATTAAAAATGCCTGATCCGGAAACGCACCTGCATCATACAATTCTTTCATGACATATAAGCCTTCTAAAAAACTCGGTTTTAAGTTACCCAATGCATTAAAGGGTTCCTCCACTTCACTTTTTCCACCCAGTTTCATAACAATATTTTGATATATATAGCTTCCTTCCGGTGTTGAATTATAAGCAATAGGAATGACATTATTGGCATTAAAAACTTCTACAGCAAGCAATAATTCTTCATAGGTCCTTGGAATCGCAACATTATACTTTTCAAACATATCCTTATTAACAAATAATCCTTCATAGATTATTTCAAAGGGTAATCCATAAATCCGGTCATTTACAGTAACGTACTTCCATGTATCCTCTCGAAAGCGGTCATACCACTCAGGATGTTCATTCATTAACTCCGTTAAGTCAGCTACTTTTCCTTGTTCAACGAGTATATCAAAATCCGAACCTGGCCATAAACCGAATACATCCGGCTCATTTCCTGATGCAAAATCTGTTTTTAGCGTAAACAAAAAGTCTTCACCAACCATTGACTCATTGACGATTTCTACGGAATTATTCTTTTCTTCATATTTTTGTAAAACTGTTTGTAGGGGAATCGCATTAGCATCATAGCCTGCCCAACTACTTGTGAAATGGAGAGTTGTTGTATTCGATGTTTCTCCTAGCGAATTTGTATTCTCCTCTTGTTGATACTTTGATAAAACAAGTAATAAGGATACTGCTAATAAAACAAATACAATAATAATGATGACCCAATATTTTTTATTCATCATGTCATCCTTTCCTCGAATTAAACAAATTAAGATGATTCGACTGTGCGAATCATCTTAATTATAGCATAACTATTAACCTTTGACACTTCCCATAGCAATCCCTTGAATAATAAATTTCGATAAAATCAAGTATACAATAGCAACCGGAACAATGGCAATCGTAATCAAAATATAGACCTGCCCCATATCAAATCGCAAGAAATCTGCACTTCGCAATTGAGAAATCAAAATTGGTAAGGTCTTTTTTTCCTTTGATTCGATGATTAATGCCGGTAAAAAGAAGTTGTTCCAGGCAGTTACAAAAGCAAATATTCCTTGAACCGCCATGGCTGGTTTTACAAGCGGCAGAACTATTTTATTGAACGTATAGAACTCATTGGATCCATCAATTCTCGCCGCTTCAACAATCGCCACCGGTAAAATACTCTCCATGTATTGTTTCATAAAGAAAAATACGGCTGGTGCTGCAATCGTCGGAACAATCAGCGGAAAATATGTATCCATTAAATTAAAGGAATTCATCAACTGAATAAATCCTAATGTAGTGACTTGAACCGGAACCATCATAATCATAAGTATAAATGAAAAAATGGTCTTTTTGAATCTAAAATCATAGGCATGAATACCGAAAGCTGTCAGTGCCGAAAAGTAAGTTGAAAACAAAGCACTCATGGAAGAGATAAACAAACTGTTTAGGACACCTCTAACCACTGGTAAATTATCATTGGACAAAACATTACGTATATTATTAACAAATGATCCTCCCACTAAAACAGAAAACCCTTTTTGTATCTCCGGATGCGCACGCGTCGAATTTACTATTAATATGTAGAATGGAAAAAGACAAATAAAGGTAAGTACAATCAAGGTGACATATGCAATGGCTTGTCGTAAACGCAATCGTACAATCGATTCTTCTGTATAATTTCCTTGGTCTGCCATTATTTTGCACCTCCCTTATTATCTTTATAGTCTCTCGGAATTACAAAGCCCGAAAAATCAGTGCTTTGAACTCCATGTTTTTAAAAAACCTCCACTTTTTTCATTAAAACCCTTGACAAATCTCCAAAAATTTTCGCCGAAGGCAATTGAAT
>Ga0334898_1001136_pt1 | contig 32810 bp, 31 predicted proteins | sample GraSluR3_MG_10_FD_207228 | JGI IMG/M metagenome (GOLD analysis project Ga0334898, IMG submission 207228) | Sludge microbial communities from methane-producing bioreactor in Wageningen University, Netherlands - Granular Sludge_3_08-R3 | ecosystem: Engineered > Bioreactor > Anaerobic >... | reverse complement strand
AGGAAATGTTACTGGACAGGATGCAAGCAATCGGAAGATGCTCCACCTATCTGGAGGTATTCCATAAGCCACCATTGCCATTTCCTGTTGCGGGATAGCGATTCAATATTCTTCGAAAACAGAGCCTATTGATAAGGATGGACATCCCGTTCCACGGCATGAAGAGACTGTAGAACTTGCAGGTCCTCGTTCAAAGATTTATTTTAATCCTGCCCATGTGCATGCTGCCATCGCTACCTGCGGCGGAATCTGCCCAGGCTTGAATAATGTAATCAGGGCTGTGGTACGTTGTTTTTGGTACCGCTACGGGGTCCGGAGGATCAGTGGTATTCGGTTTGGCTATCAGGGTCTGCTCGAGAACAGCCCCTGGCCTTTGATGCCCCTCGACCCGGATGTTGTTGATGACATCCAGGAGAAAGGTGGTACAATCCTTGGTTCCGCTCGTGGTGGGGGCAAGCAGGTTGAAGAGATAGTTGACTCCCTTGAGCGACTGAATATCAATATTCTTGTCACTGTTGGAGGGGATGGGACGCTCAGAGGTGCATGGGAAATCTATGAAGAGGTCAAGAAGCGGGGATTGAAGATTTCAATCATTGGAATCCCAAAGACCATCGACAATGATCTCTCGTTCATCCAGAGCTCATTCGGGGTGGATACTGCAGTGCAGATGGCTGTACCTGTGGTCCGTAGTGCCCATGTGGAAGCGAAGAACTCCGTCCATGGTATAGGCCTTGTAAAAGTGATGGGGCGTGAATCAGGGTTCATTGCCGCCCAGACTGCCCTTGCCCAGAGTGATGTGAACTTTTGTCTGATTCCCGAGAATCCGTTTGACCTGGATGGTCCTAATGGATTGCTTGAGCATCTCAGGAGAAGAGTGCTGGACCGTGGCCATGCGGTCATTCTGGTCAGTGAGGGAGCAGGGCAGGATTTGGTTCCTGAAACTGGAGAAAAGGATGCATCCGGGAATGTGAAGTACCATGATATCGGAGTATTTCTCAAGGAAAAGATCATCGAGTATTTCAAGAAAGAGGGTATTGAGACCAATGTTAAGTACATTGATCCTTCCTATATCATCCGCAGTGCTTCTGCCGATTCCTATGATTCGATTTACTGTGCTCGTCTTGGTGCTCATGCCGTTCATGCTGCAATGGCAGGAAAGACCCAAGCCTTGATTGGGCTGCTTCACAACCGCTTTGTTCACTTACCGATCAGCTTGGCAGTCTCCAGCCGCAATCATGTGGATCTGGAAGGCTCTTTATGGAGAGATGTGCTGGAGAATACCCGCCAACCACTGTCGATGAAGAACTTCAACTTCGACTAGGCAAGAAACTTGTACCAGGAGAGTAAGGCTTTGCTTTTCTAAGCTTACAATCTGTACGTGCTTCATTCGACAAATTTTAAAGACAGTATGTAAAGGATTTTTTCAAACCTTGGATAATTTTTAGAAAAATTGAAAGCTAGTAGCATAACTTACTATCCAGTAATCAAAAGGAAAATTAAAAAAATGTAAAAACTTTAAAAACCCTCTTGATTAAAATATTAGTTATGTACTATTGTCTGTTTCAGAAAGAGAACGACATGCTTCTGCACCCGTTGGGTCGGTTAGCAACGAAATCGGATTTTTTCTAACCTCCTTTTGTTCCCCCTAGGGTTTAACCTCCTTTTCCCTGGGGGGTTTTTCTATTCATTGACGCCTTCCTGTAAAGAGCGTATCATCTGCGAACCATGACAAGACAACCTATCAATACAATACTCTTTGACCTTGATGGCACCTTGTTGCCGCTTGATCAAGATCAATTCATCCAAGACTACTTCTCTCGTTTTGTGAGAAAGGGACAGGACCTTGGCTATGCATCTGAGATGCTTGCCATTGCATTGCAGAGCGGTATTACCGCCATGGTCCAGAATGATGGAACCTTAACAAACAAGGAACGATTCGACCTGGTCTTCGAAGAGGTCAGTGGAATCGATGCAGAAGAATTCAATGAACGCTTTGCTTCATTCTATGAACATGAGTTTGGTTTCTTGAAGCGTCATGCAACTCCCTCCCCATTGGCAAGGGAGATTGTGCATGAGGTGAAGGAGAAAGGGTACACCGTCGTACTGGCCACCACTCCGCTCTTTCCTTGGCAGGGAACCAAAGCACGCATTGATTGGGCAAGCCTGGATTCGTCTCAATTCTCTTTGGTGACCACCTATGAAGATTTTCACCATGCCAAGCCAAATCTCGGATACTACCGTCAGATATTGCAGCAGATTGGAAAGGAAGCTTCTTCGTGTCTCATGGTCGGCAACGATGTTGAAGAAGATATGGTTGCCCAGACCTTGGGTATGGAGGTGTATCTGGTAACTGACTGCTTGATAAACAGTAACAATAAATCAACTGCCAGCTACCGTACTGGTTCCCTACAGGAATTGGCGATTTTTTGTAAGGAGCTTCCCCCATGCAACCATTGAAACCGTCACCCTTGAGCCGTCCCTTGATTGCTTCCCTGCTTGCAAGTCTCTGTGCAATTCTTTGGGGGAGCGCCTATCCTTCAATAAAGTTGGGGTATGAGTTGTTCCTCGTTGGCCCAGATGATACTGCTGCAAAGATGGCATTTGCCGGACTCCGTTTTACGTTTGCAGGACTCCTTGTGCTACTCTTCAGATGTTTCCAGCAGGGGGAGAAGCAGCGCTTCAGAACCTTGGATGGAAAGGCTTGGGTCCAGATTCTCATGCTCGGACTATTGCAGACCACCATCCATTATACTTTTTTCTACATTGGAGTCTCATATACAACAGGTGCCAAGAGTTCGATTCTTAACTCCTCATCAGTTTTTTTCAGTGCATTGCTTGCTCACTGGGTGTATGCGAATGACCATATCAGCATGAGGAAAGGATTGGGTATCCTGTTGGGCTTCATCTCGGTAGTCATGGTCAACTTTGAGCCCAATCTAGGGATTACTTTCTCCTTAAAAGGAGAGGGATTCGTGGTAATTGCCGCTTTTCTCACCAGTGCAAGTGCACTGTACAGTAAGCGGGTAAGCAGGAGGATAGATCCGGTACTACTTACCAGTATGCAACTCTTCCTTGGTGGTCTCATCTTGCTTGTACTCGCTTTAGCACAAGGAGCATCCTTTCCCACCAGTACGCTTGCAGGATATGTCTTGTTGTTGTATATGGCTTCGCTGAGTGCTGTTGCGTTCTCTATCTGGACAACATTGCTCAAACACAACAAAGTGAGTTCCATCACGGTATTCAACTTTCTTATACCTGTGGTAGGAACGTTCCTCTCTGCATTGATTCTGGGGGAGTCTATCTTCCGGTTGCAGTATCTTCTGGCACTCCCCTTTGTAGTTGCAGGTATTGTCTTGGTGGCCTACTCCAGTTCAAAAACACCAGTATAGAGACGGTAGTACTGACCCCCAAGAGCCATGAGCTCTGCATGGGTTCCCCTCTCAATGATTTCTCCCATTTGCAACACCATGATGACATCGGCGTTGTGAATGGTCGAGAGCCGGTGGGCGATAACAAATACCGTTCTGCCTTCCATGAGGGCATCCATCCCTTTCTGAACCACTTCCTCTGTATGGGTATCGATGCTGCTGGTTGCTTCATCAAGCACGAGGACAGGGGGGTCGGCCACAATGGCACGTGCAATGGAGATGAGCTGTCGCTGTCCCTGCGAGAGCGTGGAACCATCGCCGCTGAGTTGCGTTTGATACTCTTGGGGAAGGTGTGCAATGAAGGAGTCGGCATTGGCCAATTTTGCTGCCTTGATCACCTCTTCATCGCCTGCTTCCAGATTGCCATAGCGGATGTTATCCATGACCGTTCCACTGAAGAGATGAACATCCTGCAGTACTACACCCAGTGAGCGTCGTAGATCAGCCTTGCATATCTTGTTGATATTGATTCCATCGTAGCGAATCTTACCATCAGCAATGTCGTAGAAGCGATTGATCAGATTAGTGATGGTGGTCTTGCCAGCACCGGTAGCACCGACCAAGGCGATTTTCTGCCCAGGTTCTGCGTGAATGGTAATGTTCTTGAGCACCAAGGTCTCTTCGGTGTACCCAAAGTCTACACCGGTGAGGGAGACCTGACCTTTCAACTCAGTGAGTGTTCCTGTACGGGGATCTTTCCAAGCCCACCGTTCAGTTCTCTCAGGTGTCTCTTCCCCTGTCTCTGAGAGATTGACCAAGGTGATGAATCCCTCGTCTCCTTCCGGTTCCTCATCAAGCAAGGCGAAGATACGTTTGGTTCCTGCCAGTGCCATCACGACGGCATTCAGTTGGTTCGCCATCTGGTTGATTGGCATGTTGATCGTCCTGCTTAACTGAAGGAAGGCAGCGATGATTCCCAGGGTTAATGCCCCTATGCCATTAATTGCCAATATTCCTCCAACAATTGCGACCAGGACGTACTGGATGTAACTGATGTTGCCCATAATCGGCATGAGTATGTTGGCAAACCGGTTTGCATTGAATGCATGGTTGTTCAGTTCTTCATTCAATACATCAAAGCGTTCTTTGGCTTTCTGCTCATAGGTGAAGACCTTGATGATCTTCTGTCCATTGATCATCTCTTCTATATAGCCGTTGGTTTTTCCGATTGACTTCTGTTGCTCAACAAAGTGTGCGCCACTTTTTCCTGCAACAAAAGAGGAGATTTTCAGCATTATCGCAAGTGAGAATAGGACAACCAGTGTCAGTTGCCAGCTAGTAAAAAGCATGGCAAAGAAGATAGCCAATACCGTGATGATTGAGTTGACGAAGTTCGGGATTGATTGACTTACCATCTGCCTGAGTGTATCAGTATCGTTGGTATACAGACTCATCAGATCCCCGTGGGATTTGGTGTCGAAGAACTTGATTGAAAGCTTCTGCATATGGATGAACATTCCATCACGAAGAGTTTTCAAGGTTCCTTGGGCTATGGTGATCATCAAACGGTTGTACATAAATGTTGCAATGACACCTGCAGCATAAATCGCTGCCATCACCAGAAGTGCCTGTATCAGCGGGGCAAAGGAGGCGGTTTCAGGGTTTTGTGCCATCGGTACGATATAGGTATCGATCAAGATTCGCAGGAATAATGATCCCGCAACTGATGCAAGAGCACTGACAAGGATACAGACCAGGACAACGAGAAAGCGTAGCTTGTATGGTACAAAGATGTAGGTGAAAAGACGTTTCAAGGTTGGCCAATCGAATGTAAGCATTTTGGAGTTTGGCTTGTTCATGCTTGTTCCTCCTTATGCATCTGGCTGCAATACATCTCCTTGTATTGGGAACAATGATCCATCAGCTCTTGGTGGGTACCTACATCGTGAATTCTTCCATCATCGAGCATGATGATCTTGTCAGCATCCATTACCGAGGTTACTCGCTGCGCAATAATAATTTTCGTGGTTTCAGGTAGCTCATGCAGCAAGCCTTCCCTGATGGCAGCATCTGTTTTGGTGTCAACAGCGCTGGTTGAATCATCAAATATGAGGATTTTTGGATACTTAAGCAATGCCCGTGCAATGCACAGCCTCTGTTTCTGCCCTCCAGATACATTGGATCCATCCTGTTCAATGTAGGTCTCATATCCATTTGGAAATTGCTGTATGAATTCATCGGCCTGGGCAATGCGGCAAGCCCATCTCAGCTCCTCATCACTAGCATGTTCATTACCCCAACGAAGATTTTCTGCTATGGTCCCACTGAAAAGAAGGTTCTTCTGCAGTACCATGCCGACCTCCTTCCTAAGACTTTCCAGTGTATAGTCCCGTACATCCACCCCTCCAACCTTTACCGAACCGCTGAAGGTATCATACAGTCGTGGAATCAACTGGACGAGGGAGCTTTTCGCACTACCGGTAGGTCCTAGGATGCCGATGGTTTGTCCACTGGCAATATCGAGGTTGATGTCACAGAGACAACACTTTTCCTTGGTTTTGGTATAACTGAAGTAGACATGGGAAAAAGAAACCGAACCGTCGGCTACTTTGGTGATAGCATCCTTTTGCTCAGCCAGATCACTCTGTTCGGTAAGAACTTCCTCAATTCGTACTGCGGAGGCCCTGCTGATGGTAATCATAACCACAACCATGGAGAGCATCATCAGGCTCATGAGAATCTGGGAAGTGTAGGTGATGAAGCTCATCAACTCCCCTGCGGTCATGGAGGAGGAGACAATCAATCGGGCTGCAATATAGCTGATAGAAAGGAGGCTGAGGTACATCATCCCCTGCATCAGGGGACTGCTATAGGCGATGATTTTCTCGGCCTTGCTGAAATCATTATAGATGTCAGTAGATACAACACCAAACTTCTGTACCTCATATGCTTCCCTGACAAATGATTTAACCACCCTGATTCCCCGGATATTTTCCTGAACCACTGTATTGAGCCGATCATAGGTCTTGAATACCCGAGTAAAGATGGGGTAGGCAGCCTTGATCAGGAAGAAGAGCCCAATAGCCAGCAGCGGGAGTGCGACGAGATATACCAAGCTCAAGGTTTTGTTTATGGACACCGCCATAAAGAAGGCAAACACAAGCATGCCCGGACTGCGTACTGCTATTCGGATGATCATCTGATAAGCACGCTGTACATTGGTGACGTCGGTGGTAAGTCGGGTCACCAGGCTGCTGGTAGAAAATTTGTCGATATTGGAAAATGAGAAATCTTGTGTGTGATGGTACAGTTTCTTTCGTACATTCTTTGCAAATCCAGTAGATGCTTTAGCAGCATAGTGGCCTGAGAGTACCCCAAAAAGGAGTGCTACTGATGCACAGAGAAGGAGCAAGAGACCCCATTTGAGGATTTCATCAAAATTCCCTGCATCAATACCTCGGTCTATGAGAAACGCCATGAGAAAGGGAATAATGACATCCATGATTACTTCCAAAGTAACAAATACCATAGTGAGGATGGTTGGACGCCGATATCCTACTGTCAGTTTTCGTAGTTCTGCAAACATATTGTTTCCAAGTTCCTTCTGATTTGATCAGTAATTGTGAAGAACTGCGCTCGTTGTTCTTTTCTAGGGCATTGAATCATTGCTGTCTCTCTCAGGACCACCTGCTTCTTCCGTTCCTTTCCTCAGGATTAAGCCATCTCGTTCCATTCCCTTGAGCATATTGGCTATGGTTGAACGATGGATACTCAATTGCTGTTGCAATTCGCTTTGCAGTAAACAGATTTTCTTATAATGAGCGAAATACCCAAGAAGGCGACTTTGCACAACAGTGCCGTTGCACTCATCTTCAAGGTTCACCATCGTCGTCATGCTCCCCTGGAGGAGCTGTGAGAGTGTCTTTATTCCCCAACGGAGCGAGAGGAAAGGAATCAGCAGGAAGGTTCCTCTCTGGAGCGAGTGCCGGGAAAGCAAGGTGAGATACCCCGTCCCTTGGGGCGGAAAAGGAGGCAACGCCTCCTGAGTCCAGGGCTGCCCTGGGGTATTGATACCTTTCATTGTATGGCCGATCTGTCGTTGTTCTTTTTTCAATCTTCACACTTTATTGTTGAGTTTATAACAATAGTACTTATCTCTTCCTTCATAGGCAAGCAGGATACGTGAAGAATAATTCGGCCCCCAATCGGGGGCCGAGGAGAGGATGTGTTACAGAAGGCCGATAAAGGATTCGAGTACCTTGTCTCCTTCACAGCCATTGAGAACCTTGGTTGCGAGTACCTTTCCCAATTGGACCCCTTCCTGGTCGAAACTATTGAGATTCCAGATGAATCCTTGGAACATCACCTTATTCTCATAGTGTGCCAACAAGGAACCCAAGACCGAAGGGTTAAGCTGTTTTGCGTAGAGCAAGCTGCTTGGTCGGTTTCCACAGAACTGCTTATTAGGATTCGTATCATCCTTTCCACGTGCAAAGGCTACAATCTGGGCGACCAGATTGGCATTGAGCTTTTCTTGGCTGCTCGAACCTTCCACCTGAATATCCTTCTCATACTGGGAAACAGAGAATCCAATGAACTGCAGAGGAACGATATCGGTCCCTTGGTGCAGCAACTGGTAGAAGGAGTGTTGTCCATTGGTCCCAGGCTCGCCAAAAATAACAGGTCCGGTGGGATAGGAGAGTGTCTCACCATCACGGTTTACATGCTTCCCATTGCTCTCCATGTCAAGTTGTTGCAAGTGTGCCGGGAAGCGGCTCAATGCCTGTGAGTAGGGTAGAATGGCAGTACTGGGATAGTGAAGGACGTTGCGCAGGTAGACACCGAGCAGTGCATCAAGCAAGGCAGCATTTTCGCTGATTTTTGGGGATTGTGCTGCCAAGTCAGCTTGATGGGCACCCTCAAGGAACAACTGTACCGTTTCGAAGCCGTAGGCCAAGGAGAGAATGACAGCCCCTACTGCACTGGTGGAGCTGTACCTTCCTCCAATATAGTCATCGATGAAAAAGGCATCGAGTACAGAGGATGAGGATGCAAGTGGACTGCTCTTGCTGGTTACTGCAACCATATGGGCAGAAGGGTCTATTCCTGTAATGCCACTTTTCTTGATGGCTTCAATGACCAAATCTCGGTTGGTCAGAGTTTCCAGTGTCGTCCCACTCTTGGAAACCAAGATGAAGAGCGTACGCTCCAAATCTAGCTGTTCGATTACAGCCTGTGCATCATCAGGGTCGACATTGCTGATGAATTGGGCATTCAACTGCTCAATACCCTCTCTTGTACACCACCCCTTCAAGGCCAGATAGATGGCTCTTGGCCCTAGGTCGCTTCCCCCGATTCCTATCTGGACAACGGTGGTAAACCGTTTTCCCGTTGAACCTACAATGGTTCCACTTCGAACTGCATCGGAAAAGGTCTTGATCCTGGAAAGTTGCTCTCGGTAGAAAGCTCCTTTGTCTTCACCGTCAGCTTCTACAGTTTTTCCTACTTGGCCACGGGTGAGATGGTGCAGCACAAGGCGATTCTCTCCGGTATTCATGACGTTTCCATCAACGAGCGCTTGGTACTTCTGGGTAAGTTGGAGTTCGTCACTCAACTGTTGTAGGACCGAAAGATGGTGTTCATCAATTGGCATTGCCGCATAGTTGTACATCAGTGTATCACTGGCTTTGACCTGGTAGGTTTTGATGCGCTCAGGATTCAGGACTTGTCTTAGGTCACTTGCCTCGAGAGCTCCCAGAGTTTTGAAAGCCGTACTTGTATCGAGATTTTTGTATGTCATTGTGGTTGCTCCTTATGGTAGATGAAAGCCCCTCCATTGTAAGCGGAGGGGCGTTTCTAGGCAAGGTATGATTACTCTTCTATGTCGGGGATGCGTGTCTTGAAGCTCTCCTGCAGATCTTCCTTGGTCATCCCTTCTCGGAGGATGACAAAGATGGTGTCATCACCGGCCAAGGTTCCAAGAATCTCAGGGATTGCCAGCACATCCAAGGCAATACCGACCGAATTGGCATGTCCCGGTCTGGTCTTGATGACACCGAAGTTTCCTGAAAATTCTATGGACAGGATTCCTCTTCGTACATCTTGAATGTAGCTCTTCTCTGATTCACTGATTAAGTCATTTTCCGGCAAACTATAGTAGTAGCCTGACCAACCGTCGGAAATTTTTCCGACCTTGAGCATCTTCAAATCGCGGGATAACGTAGCCTGTGTGACTGTATACCCCTCGGTTTTAAGCATCTCCAGCAGCGTATCCTGGTTGTCGATCCTATTATTCTTGATAAGTTCTTTGACGACCGCCAACCGGTTGTGTCGTTCCCTCATGGTTTGGATTCTCCTGGAATGGAATATTTATGCGTTTTACACGAATAAAGATACAGTACAATCGCTTCCATTGCAAGCTTCATAGCTTCTTTTTGTCGAACTCTTGACCGGAGCTTCCGCATATTGCATGCTACACATTAGTATGGAGTAAGGAGAGGATTGTATGACAATTGCCTATCTATTGATTGCAGTGGTGCTTCTGCTTGTCTTGTATGGGATTAGTATCTATAACCGGTACGTTCGGCTACGAAATCAGGCTGAAGAGGCAGAATCGGCAATTGATGCCCATCTTAAACAGCGCTATGACCTAGTACCTAATCTTGTTGAGACGGTGAAAGGGTATGCCAAGCATGAGGAAGAGACGTTGCGAAAGGTCATTGAGGCTAGGAATATGGCGATGAATGCAACGGGAATGGTAGACAAGAATGAGGCGAATAATGCCTTCAGTTCCACCCTTAAATCTCTGTTTGCCCTCAGTGAGGCATATCCTGACTTGAAGGCAAACCAAGGATTTTTGGACCTCCAAGCTCAGCTGCAGAAGATTGAAGAACAATTGTTGGGCGCTCGTAAGTACTACAACGCCATTATCAAGCAATTGAACACCATTTGTGAGGTATTCCCTTCTTCGATCATAGCTTCCATGGCACATTTCTCTAAGAAACCCTATTTGGAAATCGAGGAGGAGGCCAGAGCTCGTGTAGAGGTGAAGTTTTAATGGTAAAAAAACCACTGTTGTTGCTATGGGTTGTCTCTTTCACTCTGGTGCTATTGCCTGCAGTGGACTATCAATTTGAGTCATATGATTTACAAGTTGATGTAAGACTGGATAATAGTTACGCAGTGCAGGAACACATTGTTGTTGATTTCTCTTCTCCTCGACATGGTATCTACCGGGAAATACCGGTTCTCTTTGGTCGACAGAACGTGAAGCTCACCAACCTTGAGGCCAACGTGCCGATTGTTAGGGACTCGGTTTCCTCTGGGTATGCCACGTTCCGTCTTGGATCGGAGAACAGGACAGTGACAGGTATCCAGGAGTACCAGATCAGGTATGACTACGCCATCGGTGACGACAGAAACGATGAATATGATGAGTTTTACTACAATATTGTAGGGGTAGGGTGGCAAGCTCCCATACAGCATGTTTCCTTTACCGTGAACTTACCTAAACCTATTGATCGTTCCCTGGTCTTTCTTACCGGGGGAACATATGGATCCACTGCACAACGTGGAAGTTTTTCCATTAGTGCTGATGGAAAAACAATAACAGGGGAAGCGAATGACCTGTACCCAGGAGAAGCACTTACCCTACGGGTGCAGATGGATGAGGGATACTATTCTGATGTGCGCCCTTTTATAGATTTCACCATTCCTGCATCAATCTTTGCCATCTTGGTTGCATTTGCTGCCACAGTGCATGCTACATTCCTTTTCCGCCGCTATGGAAAAGAGGAGCTCTTTATTCCTGTAGTGCGTTTTGATCCTCCAGAGGATCTTTCTCCGATGGAAGTGGGTTATTTGGCCGATGGGGTAGTTGATAACAAAGATCTAACCAGCATGATTTTCTACTGGGCAGACCAAGGTTGCTTGACCATCAGCGAACTCAGCAAGAAGGAGTTCACCTTTACCAAGATCAAGGAGCCCGCTACCACCAAGGCACACGAAAAACATCTGTTTTCTGCACTGTTTGCCTGTGGGGATGGTACAGAAGTGACGCTCAAACAGTTGGAGAAAGGGACTTTCAGCAAAGATCTTGAGAAGGCAAAAACGGAGGTTCGTTCCTATTTCAAGGGAGAGCGGGAGCTTAGGGATGGAAAGGCAGAACGCAAGCGTATTGCTGCCATGTTGTATGGTGCCCTCTCGGTAGTTATGTTGGCGATTGCCTCTACAATATCCTACATTGGCACTGAAACGGTGGTGTTCTTGGTAGTTGGCTTCTCCAGCCTTGGCGTTTTTGCTTTGGTTGCCAGTCGCCTCAATGCCATCTGGGAGACTTCTTCCGCTTTCAAGAAGGGATTCAAGTTTTTCCTGCTTGGTGTCTCGGCAATCGTCCTCTTTGGATTTGCTTTTTTGTTCATGAATTCCGTATTTGGACATGGTGTCTTCTACTCGGTAGTCATGGCGTTATTCCTTGTTGCTATTCCTGCGTATCTCGGATTCCTGGCCATCGTTACAGGAAAACGCAGTACGTATGCCCAGAAGAAACTTGAGGAGATTGTGGGATATCGCGAATTCATAAGCAAGGTGGAAATGGACAAGCTGAAAATGATGATCGACAGCGACCCATCACTGTTCTACCACGTCCTCAGCTATGCTATCGTGCTTGGGTTGGAAGATGTCTGGGCAAAAAAGTTCGCAAAAATAGCGCTCGCTGAGCCGCAGTGGTATATGGGGAACCGGCCGATTAGAAATGCACTGTTCTATAGTGCACTAAGCCATAGGATGCATACCAGTGTCATGGAAAAGGCAGTATATGCACAGGCAAAGAGTGGTTCTCGATCCCCCATCCACTCCTCGTTTGGCTCCAGTGGATTCTCTGGCGGCGGTTTTGGCGGTGGAGGCGGTGGGGCATGGTAGTTCCCCAGCAGATACAAAGGGGATGGTATCGTCATTCCCCAACGGAGCGAGAGGAAAGGAATCAGAAGGAAGGTTCCTCTCTGGGGCGAGTGCCGGGAAAGCAAGGTGAGATACCTCGTCCTTTGGGGCGGAAAAGGAGGCAACGCCTCCTGAGTCCAGGGCTTGCCCTGAGGTATTGATACCTTTCATTTCAAGGGAGGCTTGTACCAAGTGGTGGACACGGTCATTGAGAGTGAATTGCTCTCCACCATGGTGCTGTACCGCCCAAATGACAGTAATTACTTGTGGGTTCGTCCCTATCAGATGTTCACCTCAGAAGTTACACGTGATGGGGTAACCTACCAGACTAAAAAAACGGAGCCATTTTGGCTCCGTTCCCGTTACTGAATCATGGTGGTTTGGCTTAGTGGTGATAACTGCCGTGTGCCGGTCTGGGTTTTGCGATTGCTTCATTTACACGAAGGTTTCGCCCACCGAAATCCTTGCCATCCAGCTCGGATATCGCAGCATCGGCAGATGCATCCTCTTCCATTTCCACGAAGGCGAACCCTTTGGGGCGTCGGGTTTCGCGGTCAATGATGATATTGGCACTGAGTACAGTACCGTACTGTGCGAACAGGTCCCGAAGTTCTTCTTCGGTTGTCCGGTAACTCATGTTTCCGACATAAATTTTCTTGGCCATTCAAAGCATCCTTCACAGGCAGAGCCTGTCATTCAATATTGCTTCATGTGGCGCAGTCTTGAACTCTTACCTGTCTGCGGGAGCGATTCAGTAACGCACGCGTGCGAACATTTAGGAATTACGTATCAGCTGCAACACAAAACCGAAAGCACTCAAACGGTATCACGGCCCATTTTAGCTGTCAATTATCACACGCACCCAAAAGGATAAATTGCCTCCTGCAAGCCAAGGGGTTCTTGCATTTATCGAATATTCTCAGCATGATGTCGGTTATGGATAACAATATACTTGGGTTGGCACTATCATTTTCTTTTTTGGCGCTCATCATCTTGGTAGGAATTATCTTGAAGCGGTACGCTTCAATCTCCAGTGAGGCGATGTGCAAGTTCGTACATATTGGTGTTTCGAATTGGTGGTTCATTGAAGTACAATTTTTTACTTCACTTTCCTTTGCTGTTACCGGTCCAATTCTCTTCATCATCCTGAACAGCTTGTTCACCTTCCTTGACTGGGGCAAATCCCTTGGAATGGATGATAAGAGGCGGAACTATGGGCTGATCTATTTCCCCGTTACCCTCCTCCTTCTAGTCATACTACAGTATCAAGGGGTTGTCTCCACTCTGGTTTGTAGTATTGCTGTGTTCGTCATGGGCTATGGTGATGGGCTCGCTGCCTTGGTAGGTTCCAAGTGGGGAAAGAAGAAGTTGCCGGTCCCCGGTATGATTAAGAGCTGGGCAGGTACCTTGACCATGGCTTCTGTCAGTACATTGGTCGCTCTCATCGGATTGGGCTTTTTCTCTGCGCTCTCATTTCCCGCTGTCCTGGGGATATCCTTGGTGGTTGGGCTCGTTGCAGCAGCAGCGGAGGCACTTACCCCGCTTGGCTTGGACAATATTACAGTCCCCTTTTCGGCAGTACTGATTCTAGGAGTGTTGCTATGATTGATTATGCGAATCTTGTACCTCCAACTGGGTCGCTCGCATCACTGTTCAATACATTCTTTTTTGCACTTCCCTTTGCTTTTTGGGTTTTGGTTGGTATCATGGCCGTGGTGGCGATTTCAAGTTATTTTACCAAACAGCTCACTCTAGGTGGGGCTGTTGCTGCTTTCCTTGTTGGGTTTGGCACCACCTGGATATTGGGTTTTGGTGGGTTGGCTACCCTTTTGCTTTTCTTTATTTCTGCCGGGGTATTGGGAAAGATTGCGAAGCGTTCCATAGCCTTCGATGTAATGAAAATTCATAAGAAGGGTGGTAGGCGTGACGCTTCCCAGGTCTATGCCAATGGGCTGATGGCGCTGGTCAGTGCCCTGCTCTATGCACTAGATCCCTCCATCCCTTTCTTGGTTATGTTTGGCGCCTCGGTGGGGGAGGCCGCAAGTGATACTTTTGCAGGTGAGGTTGGGATTCTTTCCAAGACAAAACCTGTTTCCATTATCACTGGACGGTCCATGACTCCAGGTCTCAGCGGTGCGGTAAGCCCCCTTGGTCTTGCCAGTGGGTTGTTGGGAGCAATACTGATTGCGCTTTGTGTATGGGGGTGTTTTCTTCCTGTCACAGGGAAAAGTGTTCTGTATGTCTCGGTTATAGCGCTGAGTTCCTTTTTTGGATGTTTGCTTGATAGCGTCCTTGGGGCAACAGTCCAAGCCCATTACTATGATGAGGTCAATGACCGTATCACCGAGCATGCAGTTGTGGATGGAAGGATTCTTCCTCTCGAACGAGGGATTCGTTGGGTTGATAATGATGTTGTGAATCTGCTGAGCAATGTGGCTTCAGCCCTGTTTGGCATGTCGCTGACCCTGATAATAGGGTAATCTGTATTTTTTACTTGCTTCTCCGCATTTTTCTTTGTATTTTACATGTCGGTAGGCCAAAAGCGGTCTACTATGTGTAATCGCACCACATATTCTTTAAGTGAGGATATATAGTATGGCAAAACAATTGCAGTTCAATGAAGAGGCACGCAAGTCCCTAGTGGCTGGTGTTGAAAAGATCTCTCGCGCAGTAATGGCAACGCTTGGCCCGAAAGGTCGCCTGGTTGTTCTCGACAAGAAGTTCGGTGCTCCGACTGTCACGAAGGATGGTGTTTCTGTAGCACGCGAAATCGAGCTGGAGAATCCGTTTGAAAACATGGGCGCTCAACTTCTCAAGGAAGTCGCAACCAAGACCAATGATGTTGCAGGTGATGGTACCACCACCGCAACCGTTCTTGCCTGGTCCATTATCAAGGAAGGCATGAAAAGTGTGGCCGCAGGTGTGAACCCAATGGGTATTCGCCGTGGTATCGACAAGGCTGTAGCTGATGCCGTTGCCGAAATCAAGAAACAGGCCAAGATGATCAAGGACAAGGAAGAGATAGCACAGGTGGCTTCCATCAGCGCAAACAATGATCGCACCATTGGTGATGAGATTGCCAATGCAATGGAGAAGGTTGGTCTGGACGGAGTAATCACCGTTGAAGAGTCCAAGACCATTGAGACCACCACTGATTTCGTCGAAGGAATGCAGTTCGATCGTGGGTATCTCTCTGCATATTTCTGCAACAACCGTGACACCATGACTGCTCTTCTTGATGATCCCTTTATTCTTATTTATGACAAGAAGATCAGCAACATGAAAGAATTGCTTCCTGTGCTCGAGAAAGTTGCCCAGGCAAGCAAGCCTTTGCTTATCATCGCAGAGGATGTGGATGGGGAAGCTCTTGCAACATTGGTTGTTAACAGCGTCCGTGGCATCTTGAATGTAGTTGCTGTGAAGGCTCCTGGGTTCGGCGATCGTCGTAAGGCAATGCTTGAGGATATTGCTATTCTTACTGGTGGCGAGGTCATCAGTGAAGAGCTCGGTCTGAAGCTTGAGAATGCTGACCTTTCCCAGCTTGGACGGGCAAAGACCGTTAAGGTTGAGAAAGAGAATACCACGATTATCAACGGAAACGGAAAGCAGAGTGACATCAAGGATCGTATTGCACAGATCAAGGCCCAGATTGGGGATACTACCAGTGATTATGACCGCGAGAAGCTTCAAGAACGTTTGGCTAAACTCGCCGGTGGTGTTGCCGTTCTGAATGTCGGTGCTGCTACAGAAGTTGAGCTGAAAGAGAAGAAGCATCGTGTTGAGGATGCGCTTTCCGCTACTCGTGCAGCTATTGAGGAAGGCGTCATCCCAGGTGGTGGTGTTGCACTCATCCAGGCAGTTCAGGTAATGGACAAGATGGATATCTCCAAGTTCACTGAAGATGAACAGGTTGGATACAAGATTGTTCGCCGTGCTCTTGAGGAGCCGATTCGCCAGATTGCCCAGAATGCCGGGCTTGATGGTTCACTTATTGCCGACAAGTGTAAGCATGAGAAGCCGGGTATTGGCTATGATGCTGAAAGCGACAAGTGGGTAAACATGTCTGAGAGTGGTATCATCGACCCGGTGAAGGTCACCAGAAGTGCCTTGCAGAATGCTGCATCGATTGCTTCTTTGATCCTAACCACCGAGTGTGTTGTTACCGATATCCCAGAGCCTGCAGCTCCTGCAGCTCCAGGGCCTGAAGGGATGGGCGGGATGATGTAGTCCCAGAGCCTGCATGAGGGGTCGCTTTCTGGCGACCCTTTTTGCGTCTTATGGCTTTTGATGCTGAAACTTGACTAGTGGGTAGCGAACGTGCTACTTTAACCGGTACTTGGAAAATTGGATGCGAAGTTTTCTTCCGCCTCTTTTCTGCATCCGATTTTATGCAAAGTGAGGATTACCAATGCTTTCATTGATTAGTGTTATGGCAGCCCCTGAAACGGCCGGCGCCGCAGGTTCAACAACCGGTTCAATGATGACGACCTTTGTTACGTTTGGTCTCATTATTGTTATCTTCTATTTCTTGATTATCCGTCCGCAGAGGAAAAAGGACAAGGAGACCAAGGAGATGCTTTCCTCCATTAAGAAGGGGGATAAGGTTGTCTCCATCGGGGGTATCCATGGAACTGTTGTGGCGGTGAAAGAGACTACCGTGGTGGTCAAGGTTGACGACAACACACGTATGGAGTTCTCCAGAAATGCCATCAGTAGCATCATAAACAGAAAAGGTGATGGTGCAACTGCTTCCAGCAAGAAGAAGAGCAAAAAGGAAGAGCAGGTTTCTGCTCCTGAAGAGAGTGTTGAGGCTCCCGTAGAGGAAGTCTCCGCCGAAGCTGAGAAGAAAGACAAATAATTCTATAAAAGACATCTGGAGAGTATCATGAAAAAACGGAGTCGTCTGGTGGTCGTTCTGTTGGTTGTCTTGTTGTGCGGGTTCTTCCTATATCCCACGATTGCGTGGTATGGATTCGTACCACAGGACGCCAAAGAACTTGCAACAGGCTCAAATGTACAGATTAAGGAGTATTCCCGTGGACAGGCTTCACGTGATCTCCGTGCACTCAAGGAGTTGGTCGCTGATGACCCCCAGGCAGCCCTGCCTTCTGAATTCTCCTATTTGAAGGAGTATGCAAAGGAAAACTACAAGGCGATGAAGCGTTCAGTTCCCCGGAATTGGACTGTTGAAGCATTGTTTGCTGGGTTCTACAACGAGCAGGATATGTTCGATTCGGCCGAGTCCTACTATCGTACTTCATTGCTCGATCTGAAGGCTTTGGGAAACAAGGCTTTGCAACTGGGCTTGGACCTTAAAGGTGGTATGAGTATTCTGTTGGAGGCTGATGTTGCTGCCTATGAGGAAAAAATTGGCAAGGCCGCCTCTTCTGCTGAGATTTCTGAAGCAATTCACCAAGATATCGAGATTCTTGAGAAACGTATTGACCAGTTTGGTGTTAGTGAGCCAGTCATCCGGTTGCAAGGTGACGACCAGATTCTCATTGAAATTCCCGGTGCTGCAGACCCAGAACGTGTAAACTCCTTTCTCCGTGGCAAGGGTTCCCTTGTCTTTAAGATAGTTGACAACACACTAACCTCTGAGTTGAACGCTTATTATGCCGAGAATCCTTCTGAGGTCTATACCGACACCGGTGCTCTAAAGCAGCCTTCATTCCTGCCTGCTGGCAAGATTGCCGCTGGCTATTATGTCAGTGACGAGTATGGTATTGATGAGCTGGAAAGTTATGTAGTGATCGAGGAGGAGATTGGGCTTGACGGAATTCACCTTGAGAGTGCAACCACTGCAACCGATGGAATCACCGGTCGTCCAGTTGTCAACTTCAAGTTGGACAGCCTTGGAGGAGATATCTTCTACAAGCTGACATCCACCCATGTTGGAGACACCATGGCAGTAGTGATGGATGGCAAGGTAAAGGCTATGGCCACCATCAATGAGGGGATCAGGAGCAATGTGCAGATTTCCGGTTTCAATTCCGAGGAAGCAGCTGACCTTGCGATTGTTCTGCGGACCGCTGCGCTCCCCATCGAGTTGATTGTCAGCAGTCAGCAGGCTGTAGGTGCTACCCTTGGTGAAGATGCTGTATCTGCCGGTTTGAAGGCAATTGCTGTTGGACTCGCTCTGGTAATGATTTTGATGTTTGCTTACTACCACGTTAGTGGCCTGGTTGCAGACCTCGCATTGCTGCTGAATATGTTCTTCATGATCAGTATTCTCTCTGCTTTCAATTTCACCCTGACCTTGACCAGCGTTGCCGGTCTTATCCTAACCTTGGGAATGGCTGTTGATACCAATGTCATCATCTTTGAGCGTATCAAGGAAGAGCGAAGGTTGGGCAAGAGTGATGTCGCATCAATTAAGGCAGGATTTGATAAAGCATTCTGGACCGTCATGGATGCAAACATAACTACAATCATTGCAGCTTTGGTTCTCTCCCAGCTCGGAAGTAGTTCAGTTAAGGGCTTTGCAAATACCCTTGCTATCGGTATTGTGAGCTCGGTATTTACTGCTCTGTTTGTTTCGCATCTCATCTTTGATGCGACCGTCGCCCAACGTGAGGGCAAGAAGCTACACATCAGCTGGAGGAAAAACTAAATGCTTAAGAAAGATATTCCTGTTATCAAGCTTCGCTGGTACGCCTGGGCTTTGGCTGTAGTCCTCCTGCTCGCCGGAGGTATCTCCTTCGTTATGATGGGTGGTTTCAACCTAGGTGTTGATTTTGAAAGTGGGTTGAGTCAAAGAATCCAGATAGCTCCCATTGGCTTGGAAGTTACCTATACTGGGAACAAGGATGCAGTCCTTGCTGTATCTGGTTCTGGCCTCACGCTTGAGATTCGGGGTGATGAAGGGGTTTCCAGTACCAACTTCAGTGCATCAAAGTATCCAACCGCACAAGATCTGGCAACAGCACTTGGCGCTGTGCAAAACATCAGTGTAACAGTTGTGGATGGTTCCTTGAAAACTTCCCAGTTGCTCAGTGGGTATGGATTCCCTGCAACACTCTCAGCTGAACCCACCAAACTGAATTTCCAAAGTAGTGGGAACACCAACATTGAGGATGTGCGCTCTGCTTTTGACTCATTGGGTAATGTACGTGTACAAACTGTCGGGATGGATGGAAGCCAGACGTTCCAGATTCGTCTTGGTATCAAGGAAGGTGCAACACAAGCTTCCATGGAAACTGAGGTGAAAGATGCGTTGGATGCAGCCTTTGGATCGGGCAATGTTGTGGTACTCCAGAGCGATTATATTGGACCTAAGTTCAGTGCAACGCTGCTCTCCAGTTCCATCCTTGCTATTGTGGTTGCAATGGCTTTGATCCTGCTTTATGTCTGGGTCAGATTCCGCTTTGCCTATGCAGTATCATCCCTGATCGCACTGGTGCATGATATTTTGATGATGCTTACAGTAATCACACTATTCCGCTTTGAGTTCTCTGGAATCACTGTTGCAGCACTGTTGACCATCATTGGATATTCACTGAACAATACGATTGTTATCTTCGACCGTATCCGTGAAAATGTTGCATTGTCACCGAACGCTTCGTTGTCTGTGAATATCAATCACAGTGTTACCCAGTCGTTGACAAGAACGGTTATGAGTGCAGTCACAACCTTGATTGCTATCATTCCGCTCGCAATCTTTGCTTCCGGTGACATCCAACTCTTCGCAGTGAAGATGGGCTTTGGTATTCTGTTTGGAACCTACTCATCCAACCTGCTGGCACCTGCGATGCTCTACTGGGTCAGCAATGCTCAGGCAAAGAGAAAAGCAAAGAAAGCAGAGTAACCTGTTCTATCTTGCAAGTCATACGCTGCCGCACTCTTACCATGTGGCAGCGTTTTTGCCATAATGGGGGTATATGAAACTGATTCTTTCCAAAAACATGGGGTATTGCAAAGGGGTGTCCAGAGCATTGGCTCTTGCTGTTTCAGCTTTGCAGGATGCAAAAGATGCTGGCAAGCCTGTGTATTCATTGGGAAAACTCATTCACAATGACGAAACTTGTGCTTTTTTTGCCGATCAGGGGATGCAGGTTATTGCAGGATCAGAAGGCTATGAGCCAGGGGTGGTCGTACTTCGTGCACACGGAGTACCTGATACAATACGTTCCTCCTTTGTGGAGGCTGGGTTTGATTTGGTCGATGCAACCTGCCCAGTGGTGAAGCACAACCTCTCAAGCATTGCCGCATATGCTTCGAGTCACACCATTTTGATTATAGGGCACCCAGGGCATCCTGAGACTCTTGCGATGAGAGGCGTGCAGTGTGGGGGGAAGAGCTGTGAGACTGTCTTGATACACAATCCTGAGGATATTGGGCTTCCTGAGCCTGGGAAATCCTATGTGGTGTTTGTGCAGACGACATTTGACCAAGGCTTATGGAATGAAATCCAAGCTATCTTGAGAACGTGGGAACGTTACGGGTGTGAGATTATCTTTGCCAATGAGGTATGCCCAAGCTCAATCAACCGACGACAAGCAACGCTCGAGTTAGCTGATGCTTGCGATGCTGTGGTGGTAATCGGGGGAAGGGAGAGTGCAAACACCCGTGCACTGTACCGGCTGGTATGCAAACGGGGAAAAAAGGCCTGGCATATAGAGAATGAAACGGAAATTACCGACGAAATGCGTAGCTATGATATACTAGGGATAACGGCAGGGGCTTCAACCCCTTTTGAAGTGATTCACCGCGTAATAGATAGTTTGCAACAGGAGTGATACATGGAGACAGGTTATCGGGGGATTCCTATTCCCACCATCAAGCGGCTTCCTTCCTACCTCAGGCTTTTGCAGGGGTATCGGGAGCAAGGAATGGAGATGGTCAGTGCAACTACCTTGGCTGAAGAGCTTGGATTGAAACCGATTCAAGTGCGTAAGGACATTTCCTGTACCGGGATTGAGGGTAAACCCAAGGTAGGGTTCGTAGTTGTAAATCTTATTGAGGCGATCATCCATACCTTAGGGTGGGATAATGCCACCGATGCAATTGTGGTAGGTGCTGGCCATCTGGGGTCAGCACTCGCACGGTACGAGGGTTTTGAGAGATATGGACTTAAGATTGTAGCTGCCTTTGATGTCGATCCAAATAAGTGGGATACTTGGCTTGGAGACGTTCCAGTCTTTCCTCTCAGCAAGGTTAAGGAGTACATTGATCGGAACCATGTCAATATTGGCGTGCTTGCCGTTCCCGCTGACCAAGCTCAGGAGACATCTGAGCTACTTGTGGAGTGTGGATTGCTCGCCATCTGGAACTTCGCACCCAAGGATCTGAGGCTTCCGGACCATGTGGTGGTACAGCGCACAGATCTGGCTACAAGTTTCGCGGTCCTTTCTGCCAAGGTACGGCAAAAGATGAACAAGAAGGAACTGAGTAGCGAAGTGGATGATTGGTAATACGTAGTGTGCAGATATATGGGGTATCGTAATGATACCCCATTTTAATGTGAATATGAGTATATAAAAAAGCATTTTTATCCTAAATATGTGCATTGAAATCGGAAAATATTAAATTATAAAACCCATTGGATTAAATATTTATTGACTATGCGACACTTCCATCGCTACCATGACCACAAGAGAAAAGGTAATGAGGTCACTAATGAAGAAACTGGTCGTGGAGCTGTGCATGGGGAGTTCTTGCTTTGCTCGAGGGAATTCCCAGACACTTGCAGTCTTGGAGTCTTATTTGCAGAAGTCTGGATATGCAGGTCAAGTCGAATTGGTAGGACACCTGTGTATGGGTGATTGTTCCAAGGGTCCGAATATCCGTATCGCCGATGCTACCTACCAGGGGCTTGTTGCTGAAGAGGTGCTCCAACTGGTTGTAGATGCCTTGGTAGAGAGGGAAGGGTTGTAATGATACACCCCATCTTTACTGAGCTGACTGAATGTCGCGACTGTTATAAATGTGTTCGTGGTTGTCCTGTAAAGGCTATCCAGGTGAAGGATGGCTCAGCTGTTGTTGTAAAGGATCGATGTATCTATTGCGGGCACTGTGTTGATATTTGTCCTTCTCATGCAAAAAAGATACGTGGTGACTTGTCAAGGGTCAGGCAGTTTGTCCAGAGTGGAAGAAAAATCTTCTGTTCGCTTGCTCCTTCCTGTGTAGCCGAATTCCCCTTCAGCATTGACAGCTTGGTAGTTGCGCTTACCCGTCTGGGGTTCAGTGGAGTGAGTGAGACAGCTATTGGAGCACATTTGGTTAACCAGGCAATTGAGATGTATGCAGAATCCCATGAAGGAACTTGCCCATGGATTTCCTCTGCCTGTCCAACGGTGGTTCAGATGGTGAAAAAGTACTACCCATCACTGATAAACCAGCTAAGCAAGGTACCTTCCCCCTTACAGTGTCATAGCGCATATTTACGAGCGCTCTATGGGCAGGAGATTGGAGTGGTCTTCATTGGTCCGTGCATTGCAAAAAAGGTGGAAGCAGACCAGACTCCCGGCTATCCGGATTTTGCCTTGACCTATGAGGAGCTCAATGCTTGGCTCTTGGCCGAGCAGATTGATTTGGACATGATTGAAGCTGAAGTCACCGCAGATTCGTCCATTGTTCCTTCTCTGGTCCCCTGCCGAGCTGGAAAGTCAACCCTATACCCGGTTGAGGGCGGAATGATTGCTTCCTTGAAGTGGGGAAGTGACCCCTTCCAGACTCATGCTGTTGCTATCAGTGGTATGAACCAAGTAGCAGGGACTTTATCGGGGATGGAGAAGGAAGATCTGAATACAGCATTTCTAGAACTCCTTGCATGCGAAGGAGGGTGCATCAATGGACCAGTAAGCAGCCAAGGTCGTTCCTCTGCTACCAAAAAGAGCTTGAGCTCACGCTATTCACGCAGTCGCATCACAGACCGAGCGCCAATATTTAACGGAGATGCCTCATTTGTTACCAAGCTTCTAGATGGGGGCTATTCCCTTATTGTGAAAAACAATGAGCAAGAAGAGAAGCCTGTATCCAGCTTCATATCTTCGCATAGTAAAGAGGAAATTGACCAAGCGCTCAAACTTCTGGGAAAGCGGGATGCAGCAGAGGAGTTGAACTGTGGAGGGTGTGGTTACAACAGTTGCCGGGAGATGGCCGTTGCCTATCTAGATGGTATGGCTGAACCTGAAATGTGTGTAACCAAGATGAGGAAAGAAGCCCAGAGCAAGATGGATGTATTGCTCAGGACCATTCCTGTAGGAGTGGTAATTGTGGATGACCAACTCCAAATAGTGGACTGCAACAACAACTTCCTGAAGCTGTTCGGTGATCTTGACTTCTCTTTGGGGCCATCACAGTTGAATCTGGTCTTTGGGTTGCCTGTAAAACGGTTTGTACCGTTCTATGAAAAGTTCATGGACCAGTTCACCTCTTCCATGGTACGGCAGTACCGGCTGCACTACGAGGACACCTTTCTCAAGGTGACCTTCTTCTCAGTAGAGAAGCAGCATCTAGTTGGTGCTTTGTTTGAAGATATTACTACTCCTACGGTTCGGCGCGAGACAGTAGTAAAGAAAGCTGAGGATGTAATCCAAAGGAGCTTGGAGACAGTACAAAAGATTGCATCCTTGCTTGGGGAGAATGCAGCAGAGACTGAAATCATGCTGAATAGTCTTATTGATACCTTCAAGGTTCCTCCCAGCGGGGAGCAAGACGGATATACGCAGGAAGAATCATGAACGACGTTTTCATTGATGTAGATTATGCACAAATCTACAAGCATGGTCAAAAAATTGGAGGGGATGTGTTCCTGCTGTCTAGACAGGATGCATCTGGCCAGATTGTCTGCACACTCAGTGATGGACTGGGTAGTGGCGTAAAGGCAAATGTGTTGGCAAGCCTTACAGCCCGTATGGCCCATAAGCTTAGCTTCAGTCCCATGGATTTGACGCGCTCAGCTAAGATTATCATGAATACACTTCCTGTGTGCAAGGAAAGAAAGATCAGCTATGCAACATTCACCATTGCTGATCTGAGAAGGAACAACGCGGGTGAAGTACTGGTGAATCTTGTTGAGTACGACAATCCTTCAGCACTCATGTTCCAAGGGGGTGTTCCCGTCCGATGGGAACGGGAGAAGATTGATCTCAAAAGGGATGGGGCATTTAAGCGGGAAGTGTTAGGGCATTCTTTTCTGAAGCTTCCCATTGGAAGTCGTCTCTTGATATTTAGTGATGGTGTTACCCAGGCTGGCATGGGAAAATCGCTTCCCTTGGGCTGGCGTCTTGATGGAGTGAGGTCATTCGCCCAAAAGTTAATCGAACGGAATCCAGATATATCTAGTCACGATCTTGCACGGGATGTTGTGGCCCATGCCCATACGCTCGATCGTCTTACTGCAAAGGATGACATTACCTGTATGGTTGTGTATGTGAGAAAACCCAGGAGGACACTGGTAGTAACTGGTCCTCCCTTTAAGAAAGAACAAGATTGTGTACTGGTAGAGAAAATCCGGAGTTTTGAAGGGAAACGGATTGTCAGTGGAGGAACGACAGCCCAGATTGTAAGCAGAATCCTGAATCGACCTTTGAAAGTTGATATGAGCTGTTGGTCCCCACAAGTACCGCCATGCTCGAAGATGGAAGGGCTGGATCTGGTGACGGAAGGGATGTTGACACTGAGTAAAGTGGCAACCGTCCTGGAGCAAAAAAGGCAAGCATATACCCTACCCAATGATGCAGTGAAGAAGTTCATTCAGGTCATGCAAGAGAGTGATCAAGTACACTTCATCGTCGGAACGAAAATTAATGAAGCACACCAAGATCCCAGCATTCCGGTGGAAATTGGGATTCGTAGAACCTTGATTTGCAGGTTGCAGCGGGCATTGGAAGACAACTATTTGAAAGAAACATCTTTGGAATATATATAGGAGATACAGTCATGGGAAAGAAAGAGAAGGTGAGTGTCAGGATTTGTGTGGGGACTGCATGTTTTGTGCAGGGTGGGGCCGATCTATTGCTTTACCAGGATTTTTTGGACCCTGTTGTGCTTGCAGGATGTGATATCCATGGCATTTCCTGCATCTCAGGTTGCAAGGATGATACAATGGCCGTCCGTCCCCCCTATATTGAGATTGATGGAAAAGTATTTGGAGAGATGACCCAGGATAAGTTATGTAAATTATTGCGGGAGGCCGTCCATGCTTGAATTGAACAACCAGTACACAACGATCAAGCGCCAAGTGCACACTGAGGTGCTCAAGCAATTTTTCCAAGATACCTTGGTCCAGAATGTGGACAAGATTCCCATACAGCTTATTCCAAAGCAACGTATTCCCACTCGGTGTTGCATCTACAAGGAACGGGCGATGGTACGCTACCGTATCATGGCCTTCTTGGGTTTTGATATCGAGAGAGAGGATGATGAAATGAAGAGCCTCTCTTCCTATGTGCAGGAGATCATGGAGGAAGACAAACCGCTTTCCCCTTTGTTGACGACAATCAGCACTGCTTGTTCATCCTGCCCTCCCGATCGATACATGATCAGTGATGCCTGTCGTGGATGTTTTGCGCGTCCTTGTCTTTCCAATTGCCCGAAGGACTGCATTACCTTCTCAGGGGGCAAGGCACACATCGATGAGAGCAGGTGCATCCGTTGTGGGAAATGCATGGAGGTATGCCCCTTCCATGCAGTAGTGCATATTCCCGTTCCCTGTGAACAGGCTTGTCCAGTAGATGCAGTGAAAAAGAATGAAGCGGGCTATGTGGAAATTGATTGGGACAGATGCATCAGTTGCGGAAAATGCGCAATAAGCTGTCCTTTTGGAGCGATTGTGGAGCGTTCAACAATCATGACTGTAGCCAAAAAACTCAAAAACAGAGACCATATGACTGCAATTATTGCGCCAGCGATTGAAGGGCAATTTCCCGGAACCCTTGCCCAAATAAAGCATGCTCTGCTTGCCACCGGCTTCACCTCAGTGATTGAGGTCAGTGAAGGTGCTCATGAAACGTGCTTGCACGAGGCTGAAGAATTGGCCTCCAGAAAGAGAGAAGGAACAGGATTCATGACAACAAGCTGTTGTTCAGCGTACATGACGCTGGTAGGCAAGCACCTTCCGTTCCTTGAGAATCGTCGGTCATCAGCTCTCTCCCCGATGGCATACACAGCAATGCTGGCCAAGGAGCGGAATAAGGATACGAGTGTGATTTTCATCGGTCCTTGTCTGGCAAAGAAAGATGAGGCTGCCTCCCTTGGCACCATAGACGGTGTGCTGACCTTCAGCGAACTGGCGTCCCTCTTTGTCGCAAAAGATATTGATGTTCGGGAGATGGATGCCACTGATCTTGAAGATGTTTCCCGCTTTGAAGATTGCAGGGAATTTGCCCTCTCTGGCGGTGCTGCTGCCTGTGTGAACAAGCGTGCTGCGATTGGGGATGAGATTTCGTTCTTCCCGGTGAATGGGATAGACAGAAAAATGGCCCGGGTGATGAAAACGTGGGAGAAAAGACCTGTAGATGCCGACTTGGTTGAGGTCATGTGCTGTGAAGGTGGCTGTATCAACGGGCCGGGGGTGGTAGTAAAGCCCTCTGTTGCACTTCGACTCAGGGGAGGCAATAGAGCCTCTAGCCCCGTAGAAGCGATGCGTGCAATACTGAAGCCCAAGGAGTAATCATATGCATGTAGGTACAGGCAGTTCATTCCTTGAACAACTTTCTGCAATAACTGAAGGGTGGGATGGGAGTATAGAGAGACGATATTGCCATCTTTCCAATGTCTCAGCTCTGCTCAACCAGTATCTGGAGAGGATCAACTGGGTGGGGTTTTACCTCATGAAGGAGGACCGCACGGCCTTGGTGCTTGGTCCATTCCAGGGAAAAGTTGCCTGCACTGATATCAGCTTGGATCGTGGAGTATGTGGACTTGCTGCTCGTTCAAAACAGAGTGTGAGGGTAGACGATGTGCACACCTTTCCTGGCCACATTGCCTGTGACAGTGCTTCCAGAAGTGAATTGGTGGTTCCCTTGATCAATAAAAATGGGGATGTGCTAGGAGTCCTGGATGTGGATAGCGCCCAAAGAGGGCGTTTTGCTGAAGATGACCAACATCTGTTGGAACGTGCTGCCAAGATTATTTCCCAGGCACTTTGGACTTGACTAATTGCTTCGATGTGAGCATTCTATAGGACAAGGCGATGAGAAAGACGAGTAGTCGGTAGCGGATTCAAAGAGAGGACTTCCTTGGTTGAGAGAAGTCTGAATGGCGCCCGATGAAAACCCCTTTTGAGCTGCAGGTCGAACGCATCAGTTAGTAGGCCATGCCGCATACCTGGCGATACAGGTGCAATGAGTGTCTTTCCCAGAGTGAATAAGCTGGGAAGGGAAGCAAGGTGGAACCGCGGAACATGAGAGCTTTCATGTCTTCGTCCTTGCCGGAAGTGGAACATGCCACCCGGTAGGGTGAGGGCATGAAGGCTTTTTTTGTTGGAATGGGTATGAGTGAGGAGATAGTATGGCAACGTTAGAAGCAGGAGAGAAACTCTCCAAGATACGGCATTCAATGGCACATGTGATGGCAGAGGCGGTGCTCGAGATGTTCCCAGATGCACAGATTGCTATTGGTCCTGCGATTGATAATGGATTCTATTATGATTTTGATCTTCCCCGGCAGCTGGTCACAGAGGACCTCGATGAGATTTCCGAGCGGATGCGTGCAATCATCAAGGAGGATAAGCCGTTTGTAAGGACGGTGGTCAGCCGAGATGAAGCAAAGCAGCGCTTTGCAAGCCAGAAGTACAAGTTGGAATTGCTCGAGGCAATTCCCGAGGATGAAGAGGTAAGCCTCTACAACCAAGGAGGGTTTACCGACCTCTGTCGTGGTCCCCATGTGGATTCCACCAAGGAGCTTAACGGTGATGCCTTCAAATTGATGAGCATTGCCGGAGCATATTGGAGAGGCAAGGAAACCAATCCCATGCTGACCCGTATCTATGGTACGGCTTGGTCCAATGCCAAGGAACTTCGTCTCTATTTGCAGCATCTTGAAGATGTTGAGAAACGCGACCACCGCAAGCTCGGCAAGGAACTTGATTTGTTCAGTTTGCATGAGGAAGCAGGTCCGGGTCTTGTCTATTGGCATCCAATGGGTGCCCGTATAAGACAAGCAATCGAGGATTTCTGGCGTAAGGAGCACTATGCCAATGGGTATGAAATGGTGTACACCCCCCATATTGGACGTTCCTGGCTTTGGGAGACCAGTGGTCACCTTGGTTTCTACAAGGAAGGGATGTATCCTCCCATGGAGATGGACAAGAGCGATTACTATGTGAAACCGATGAACTGTCCGTTCCACATCATGATCTATAAGAACAGCAAGCACTCCTATCGCGATTTGCCTTTCAGATGGGCGGAGCTGGGGACTGTCTATCGCTATGAGAAGGCTGGTGCGATGCACGGGCTGATGCGCGTTCGTGGGTTCACCCAGGATGATGCTCACCTGTTTGTCACTCCAGACCAGATGAACGATGAGATTTTGGAAGTACTCAGGTTCTCGCTGCATATGTTGCACTCCTTCGGGTTTTCCGAAATTAATGCATACCTCTCCACGATGCCGGAAAAGGCTGTCGGGGATCCGCAGCGTTGGGCGGATGCAACCGAGGCCCTCAGACAGGCCATTGAGAAGGAAGGTCTTTCCTATGAGGTTGACGAGGGTGGTGGTGCCTTCTATGGCCCGAAGATTGACCTGAAGGTCAAGGATGCCATCGGACGTGAATGGCAGCTTTCCACAGTGCAATTCGATTTCAACGAACCTGAACGATTTGACATGACCTTTGTAGACAAGGATGGAGTGGAGAAGCGTCCCTATATGATCCACCGTGCCCTCCTTGGTTCCATCGAGCGGTTCTTCGGGGTGCTTATCGAGCACTACGCAGGGGCGTTCCCGCCTTGGCTTGCACCTGAGCAGATCAAGATCATCCCAGTAGGGGAGACCTTCTTTGACTATGCAAAGACCTTGGAGAAGCGACTTCGCAGCGAAGGTTTTCGAGTTTCTGCTGATCTTGGAGATGACAGGATGAATGCAAAAATTCGTAACGCCCAGAAACTGAAGATACCGTACATGGTAATCATTGGTGAACGTGAGATGGAGCATGACCAGGTTTCAGTACGCCTCAGAAGCGGCAAACAGGAGAACGGACTTACAACCCAGGCTTTCATTGATATGGTGAGAGAGAAGGTTGCAAGCAAGGAACAACTGTAGGACAGTAAGGAATGTAATACTGAGAGCCGGAGCCATTCTGGCTCTCAATTTCAGTTGGAGGTATCCATGACACAAAGAGAAGCATATGCACGTTTGGTTGAGATTGATCGCCAGATTGTGTTGATTGATCATATGGAGGCAACACTCTACTGGGACCAGGAGATATCACTATCTCCTCTGGGATTGGAAGAGCGGTCGGTGCAACTGGGCTATCTTGCCCAACTGCGGCATGACTTGGCCAGTTCCTCAGAAATGGGGGAGGTGCTGGCACATCTTGAGGGTTTGAATGATGCATCGGATGTTGAGCTTGGGCTGATTAGGATCAGGAGACGGGAGTATGAGAAAATGAGAAAGCTTCCTGTCTTATTGGTACGTTCAATATCTGAACAAGGGGCAAGAGCCCATAACAGCTGGGTTGCTGCGCGCAAGGCAGGCGATTGGTCGCTCTTCAGTGGGGACCTCTCTTCCATGGTAACGTTGGTGCGAGAGAAAGCTACACTATTGAAACAGGAGGGGGGGCGCCTCTATGATGGATTGCTCCAGGAGTTTGAGGAGGGGATAAGGACTGACCAGGTTGCCCAACTCTTCAGTGAGATCAAGGAACCTTTGATCTCCTTGGTGGACCGATTCTCCTCAAAGACTGTGGATAGTTCTTTTCTCTATGGTTCCTACCCGATTGAACAACAACAGATGTTTGCAAATGAGGTGTTGAAGGCAATGCAGTTTGACTTCCAGAGAGGGAGTTGTGCTGTCTCTGTGCATCCATTTACCACCACCATTGGTTCTGATGATATTCGAATTACTACCCGCTATACTGATCCTTCGGTGATGGATAGTTTCAGTTCCACCGTTCATGAGGGAGGCCATGCTCTCTATGAGATGGGTGCCTCAAATGCAGCACTGAAGGGGACCAGCTTGGCAGTTGGCGCCTCGCTTGGAATGCATGAGTCGCAGAGCAGGCTCTGGGAGAACATGATTGCCAAAAGTCCTGAGTTTTGGCATTTCTACTATCCCCGGTTCAAAGCACTCTTTCCTGTACAAACTGCAGGGATTTCCGAGGATCAGTTTGTAATTGCAATTAACAAAGTGGAGAGAACTCCGATCAGGGTTAACGCTGACGAGGTTAGCTACAGCCTGCATGTCATGCTTCGCTTTAATCTGGAACAGATGATTATCAATGGGGAGGTCTCCATCAATGAGGTTCCCGAAGCGTGGAATGCGGAGCACCGTTCACTCTTGGGTTTCACTCCTGCATCGATTAAGGAAGGGGTGCTGCAGGATGTCCATTGGAGTAGTGGTGATTTCGGGTATTTCCCAACCTATGCTCTGGGAAATCTCTATGGAGCACAGATTTGGAAAAAGGTGAAGGAAGATCTGCCAGTTTCTTCATTATTGCAAAGTGGTAATCTGGGGACCATCAGTGACTATCTGAAAACCTCAATCTATGAACGAGGAGCAATCAATACCGGCCTTGAAACGCTGGAGAAGGTAACCAACAGAGGTCTTGACGCGAGTTTGTTCACAAGCTACCTTGAAGACAAATTCAGCCGTTTGTTCGGCTAATGAGAGGTCCGTATGAATATTCCGAATAAGCTTACTGTGTCGCGGTTGATTATGGCACCACTTTTTTTCATTGCATTTCATCTTGGCTCATGGTTCGGACCTTCATTTCAGGATGCGGCCTCCATCCTTACGCTTGTGCTTTGGGCTTTAACAGAGCTGACCGATCTGTTGGACGGCCAGATTGCGAGAAGTAAAAATTTGGTGACTGACTTGGGAAAGGTAATGGATCCCTTTGCTGATACTTTTAGCAGGTTGACCTATTTTGTCTGCCTCTCGGGAGCGGGAATTATGCCACTCTGGACTTTTATTTTGATCATGTGGCGTGAGTTCTCCATCCTGTTTGTCAGGATGCTGATGATGGGCAAGGGGAAGCCGGTTGCTGCAAATATCTGGGGGAAGAGCAAGGCAGTGCTGTATGCAGTGAGTGGAGCGTTGGGTATCCTCTATATTGCGCTGGGTAATTGGATTGGTGATTCCTCGTTTGTCCAGGCCTTGCGTCCCGTAGTCACTGGGGTTTTTGTGTTGGCAGCAATTGCTGCTGTGATGTCCTTCTTGACCTATATTAGGGCTATTATTCGTGATGGCACACTTTCTTCGATGAGTCGGTGAGCATGCAACCATTAAAAAATCTCTTAGATACAGAAGCAAAAAAGATTGCCTTCCTGCTCACCGATGTTGATGACACGCTTACCACCCATGGAAAACTACGGCCAATTGCTTTAGAAGCATTGTATAAGCTTGAAGAGGCAGGAATCCGAACCATCTGTGTAACAGGTGGTTCAGCCGGTTGGGGGGACACCTATCTCCGCCAATGGCCGATAGAGGCAGTGTTGAGTGAAAGCGGGGCTGTCTGTCTCTATCGAGAGGATGGTGCTATTCGTCATTTTGTACATCCTTCAATTGTGCAGGAAGGGTATCAGGAACGCGTGCAGGCTATGATTAAACGGGTCCTCGCTTCTGTTGATGGTGCCAAGGTATCGAGCGATCAGTTTGCACGAATATACGATGTTGCTTTTGACCATGGAAGTGAACCCCCCTTTCTTTCTGAGGCCGGTATCGATAAGATTGTCGAGATCTGCCGAGATATGGGTGCTGGTACAGCTGTCAGTTCGATACACGTGAATGCTTGGTTTGGGTCGTTTGACAAGTATGAAGGTTCCAGAGCCTTTTTTAGCCAGGTGCTTGGCCTCGATGAGCAGGAAATGCTGGAAACTGGTTGTTACTGTGGGGACGCCCCAAACGACCAAGTGATGTTTTCCCATTTTCCTCTGAGTTTTGGGGTCGGGAACATAAAAAAACGAGTTGATTCCATGCAGTTTTTACCTACCTATGTTGCAGAAAATGAAGGTGGAGAAGGGTTTGCAGAGATAGTTGATGCTCTGCTCGCCAAGCGACAGCAAGATTTGTGAAAAATCTTTGAATGGAACGCTTGACACTGTAAGAGGTCTTTTGCTATGTTATCGGAGCACGCTAAACGACGTTAAGTCGTAAGCGAGCAGATTTTTGACAGACATATGAGAGAAGAGAAGAGAAGATATACCGCGAGATGATTGCCGTTTACGGCCGTTGATCAAGCGGGTTAGGAAGCTTTAGGGCTTCCCAGTCAATTCACAAGAATGATGAACGATAGTGTAACAAGCTACGTTCGTGCGAGAATTACAGGGAAAACTTACAAGCAAAGCAAGCCGGGCCCTCGGGTCCGGAAATGCTATGACGGAGAGTTTGATCCTGGCTCAGAAC
>Ga0334898_1001129_pt1 | contig 32945 bp, 23 predicted proteins | sample GraSluR3_MG_10_FD_207228 | JGI IMG/M metagenome (GOLD analysis project Ga0334898, IMG submission 207228) | Sludge microbial communities from methane-producing bioreactor in Wageningen University, Netherlands - Granular Sludge_3_08-R3 | ecosystem: Engineered > Bioreactor > Anaerobic >... | reverse complement strand
TCCCAATGTGCAGTATAAACCAAGGCCTCCTCGGGCCTTTCCGATCCTTTAATAACACCACCCACATTGTATGAACTGGACTCGATCCAAGTATTACAAATTGTTGCGCTAAACCTAGCGCCCATAGGTATAGGTTTAAACCCCGGAACGGTTGCCTTACGCTTCATCTCCTCGTAATTGAGGCCGCAAAACTCGAACAGGTTACTGGCTGCCTCACGAGTTATCCAACCATTTGCCCCGCAAACATTGGTTGTAAGCGCCTCGTTATTCAGGTAGTACTCCGTATTGTTTCCGCTTCTATCCACCACACTCCATGGGTAGCCAGCGGCAGCCTCCTCGTGCACAATTATACATCCAGCTGCACCAAACCTATTGGCTACATCGAACTTGTATGGCCATCGGCCATAAAAGGTCATGGCGTTACCGTTGAATAGATCAGTATCCCCAGTATGAAACCCCGGGTCGTTTACCAGAACCACCACTGTTTTTCCAGCAAGATTAATTCCCTCAAAGTCGTTCCAGCTGTACTCGGGCGCATCAATACCGAAGCCTGCAAATACTAGCTCCGACTGGTTGAGGGTAAACTCATCCTTCAGCAGAGGGCTCCATAGGGTATAATCCTCACCATCAGCCATGCTCAGCCTACCGCCAGCTATAGAAAACTCAATCTGTTTGGGTGCAGCCGAGGTTATCTCGGCAAGGGGAACCTCCTGCAAGTAGCTATCTCCAAAAGCGGGATCAAGACCAATTCCGATCATTCGTTCCTCGAGGTAGGCCAAGGTTTTCTGCTCGCCAACGGAAAGCGGTGCTCGCCCCTGGAGGCTGTCGGACGCCAGCACAAGAATATCCTGCTCTATCTGTTTTGCATCAATTAACTTATCGAGATTAGGGCTAGATATGCAGGAAAATATACCAAGCAATAGGATTAGGTAAAGGTTTTTCATAGCTACAATCTATAATTTTAACTTTATGGGTTATTTACAATCACTAAAATTAACTTTTTTTCAGTGGGCATCTGCTAATCTCGCCAATTTTCTTTGATTATTCGCCAAAACCATTTAAGTTTAGCCGTTGTTTTTCAGTATCACCAAAAGTAAACCTCCCCTATGAAAGTTAGACTGAATATCAGGCAAAAAATTTTCCTTTCGGTTCTGAGCGTATCAATGGTACTATATGTGGTTGCCGTTGGCTACATAGTTACCTCTTCGCGCAAGGCAATGCTCGACGATGCTTTTTTGAATGCACGTAACACGGCAAAAATTGTTGCCGAGGAGATTGAGAAGGAGTTTGAACGCGACCTAGCCGTAACCCGAACGCTAGCGCAAGCATTTACCGTTTATCAAGATTTAGCCCCATCGCTTTGGCAGGAGCTATTTATGAAAATGTACGTTCCTGTTCTGGAGGGAAACAAGCACGTTTACTCCATTTGGGACAGCTGGGAATACTATGGATTTGTTCCCAACTACGACAAGGAGCACGGCAGGTACTGTATGACTGTATGGCGGGAGGACAACAGGATTCTCACCACCACTGACGAGCGTAGTATGACCGGTGATCCCGACAAGTACGGAGCATTTAAACAAAAAAACCGGGAGGGTCTTTGGGAACCTTACTTCGATGAAATTGTGAAAGGCAAGAGCGACAGGGTACTCATGACCACCGTTGCATCACCCATCCAAATTAATGGCAAATACTTTGGATTGGTTGGATTTGATATCAGCCTGGAAAGTTTACAGGATATGATTTCGAAAATTGAGCCCGTTCCCGGGAGCTTTGCTTTCCTACTTTCGTCCGAAGGAATTATAGCGGCTCACCCCAATACTGAGCTAATAAATCAAAACCTCAGCGAGGTTTACGCCGACGATTTCCAAAGCCAATCGCTTGGCGAGGTAATTCGCGAGGGGCGAGAGCACAGCTACATCAAGGGCGATGGCAATGGCGAGTCGCACTACGTTACCTATGCGCCCATACAGGCCGGCGACTCCTATTCTACCTGGTCGTTGGCATTGAGCATACCCATGAGCGTGATTACCGAGAGAGCATACGAGAACCAAAGGGTATCGCTACTGGTTGGAGCCGGGGGGTTACTTCTGCTGATGCTGGTTCTTATATTGGTATCGAATGGATTAACCCGCCCCATTGTTCGCATTACCAAGTCGCTTAATCGGATGCAGAAGGGTGAAATATCCGGCGATCTTATCCTTTCCATCAACTCGGGCGACGAGATTGGGGTTATGGCCAACGCCCTTAACACAACCATTGAAGGGCTAAACAAAAAAACTGCATTTGCCGATGATATTGGCAAGGGTCATTTGGAGAGCAACCTCGATTTGCTTGGCGAAAACGATGTGCTGGGAAAATCGTTACTGGCCATGCGCAATAGCCTTAAGAAGGCCAAAGAGGATGAGGCAATACGTGTTGCCGAAGACAACAAGCGAACATGGGCCAACGAGGGCTATGCCAAGTTTGCAGAAATCCTGAGACAAAACAACGAGGATCTTCAAACACTTGTTGATGAGGTGCTTAAAAATTTGGTGAAATATTTAGATGGAAACCAAGGCGCCCTGTTCCTAGTAAACGACGACGACAAGAAAAATATAACCCTTGAGGCAAAGTCGGTATATGCCTGGGATCGCAAAAAATTTGTGGACACAGAAATTATGATGGGTGAGGGATTAATTGGAGCCTGCGCCCTCGAGGGAGAGTCTATTTTCCTAACCGAAATCCCCGACAACTTTGTTACCATAACCTCGGGGCTTGGCGAGGCTAACCCCAGCTGTATACTGCTGGTACCCCTCAAGCAGAACGAGACTGTACTGGGGGTAATAGAGGTAGCTTCGTTCAAAGTATTTGAGCAGTTCGAGGTCGATTTCCTTGAGAAGATTGCCGAAAGCATAGCCTCAACCGTTGCCACGGTTAAGATAAATGCCAAAACCCGATTCCTGCTGGAGCAATCGCAGCAACAGGCCGAGGAGATGCAGGCGCAGGAAGAGGAGATGCGCCAGAACATGGAGGAGCTGCTGGCCACTCAGGAGGAGATGAGCCGCAAGGAGAAGGAGATAACCTGGACCATGGAGGCCATAGGCGGGTTAGCTATGGTTATTGAATACGATTTTAAAGGAATCATATCGTACGTTAACCCATTGCTATGTAGCATCAGTGGTTACACCAAGGAGGAACTAATTGGCCAGCACCATAGCATACTCTTCGAACATCAAGATGTTGTTACCTCCGCTGAATACAACCAGTTCTTGGACGATATGCGGAATAACAAACCCTTTAAGAATATTTTTAAGCGAAGGGACAAGAAAGGGAATATCTTTACCGTTAAAGCCCATTGCTACCCCATTTTCGATGAGGAAGGTACTCCTCTTAAAGTTGTAGAGGTATCGGTTGATATTACCGAACTAGTGGGAAAGTAGGATTGAACATCTCCAAATGAACTAGCTATTACACCATTAGTTTCTGACAAGACACTACACTTCTTGCGAATAGTATAACCTTGTAGACATCCCAGCCTCACTGGCATTGAGGCTGGGCATTTTGCTTGTATGCTAAACTCATCACGTGCAATCCATAGCTTGGGTAATTAGAGGATCATTACTATAGGCATTGACTTGACTTGAAAAATTGATATATTTATATGTTATTATGTGCGTATAAATCATACCGATGTGAGAACCCAAAGCGTATTTACCTCAACGATAATAGCCTTTACAATAACATCCCTTGTTGTTGTTGGAGGCTTCTTTCTCTACAAGCACGAGAAAGAAACCATAATTATCGATAGGCACAATGAGCTCAGTGCTATTGCCCAGCTAAAGGTAAAACAGCTGGTTGATTGGCATAGGGAGCGTATTTCCGAAGCACTTTTCTTTAGCCAGAACACCCCCTACAAAAACTATGTTCAGGGAGCAATTGATGGAAATGATGCTCAAAAAGCCCTTTTAAGAACATCCCTTGAGCATATTTTGACCAACAAAAGATACGAGAACATTTTTCTTATCCTTGAAAACGGCCAGCTACTTTTTAGCATGGATGAAGACTTTGTTTTCCTCGATTCAACTACAATAGGCTATTCAAAACAAGTTTTTAGTACAGGACAAATTTTCAAAAGCGAAATCTATTACTGCAAAGCCCACGACGCTATTCATTATGAGATTTTGGCCCCGGTAAGTGTTGGACAAAAAACCATAGCCGTTATGGTTTTTCGTATTGATCCTTCCGATTTTTTATACCCGCTTATAGAGAAATGGCCAACGCCCAGTAAAACAGCCGAAACCTTATTGGTACGAAGAGATGGCGATAGCGTTACCTTCATTAATCAACTTCGACATATCAAAAACGAGAACCTTACCTTCAAACTACCTATCACCCAATCCAAGGTTTCAGCCGTTGCAGCAGTTAATGGGCATACGGGAATATTTGAAGGAGTTGATTACCGTGGAGAAAAAGTGCTTTCAGACATTAGCAAAATAGCAAACACCAATTGGTATTTGATCTCCGAAGTTGATCAGGATGAGTTTTATGCTGAGTTCAACCAGCGAGTAATTTTAATTGCAATTATTGTGACAATTGCCATTCTGCTTGTGGTGGTTGCCATGGCATGGATGCATAACTATCGGCAAAGAAATATTTACAAGGAACTGTACGAGAAAAGGGCTGAGCTTCATGAGTCGCAAGAACTATTCCGTGCAACCCTCTACAGCATTGGCGATGGGGTAATCACAACTGACAAAAAAGGGCTTATTAAGCAGCTAAACCCCGTGGCTGAAAAACTAACCGGTTGGAATGAGGCAGACGCTCTAGGGAAAAGGCTAGAAGTGGTTTTCAATATAATCAATGAGGATACCAGAGAGAATATTAAGAATCCTGTTGATAAGGTTTTAAAGGAGGGGTTAATAGTTGGACTAGCAAACCACACCCTGTTGCTATCAAAAAATGGGGAGGAAATACCAATTTCCGATAGCGGCGCTCCAATCAAAGATAGCAAGGGAAATATTATTGGTGTTGTTATGGTATTTAGCGATCGGTCTGAAGTTCGCAATAACATTTTGGCTCTCGAAGAGCGAGAAAAGCGCTATAGCAATTTGCTCGATATTATGCCTGACGCCTTGTTTATTAATAAAAACAACGAAGTAGTATATGTAAACAAAGCCTGCCTTAAACTTTTCGGGGCAGATTCGCCAAAACAACTTATTGGCAAATCACCCTTGGGGTTATTTCATCCCGACTTTCATGAGATTATCAAAGGAAGAATAGACAGCATGCTGCTTAACAATCAAAGCGCACCAACCATAAAGGAAAGAATAGTAAGGATTGATGGGGCTGAGGTAAATGTTGAAGTTACGGCAACCCCGTTTTACGATGAAGGCGAAATGGCCATTCAGGTTCTGCTTAAAGATATAAGTGAACGTATTAGAGCAGAGAAGGCTATCCATGAATCAAGCAAACAGATGCGCCTTTTGCAGGAGGCACTTGACAAATTGTCTACTTGCGTATATATGAAAGACATTAACTCGCATTATACTTTTGGTAACCAAGCCACGCTCAATCTTTTTGGATGTCAACTCGATGAACTTGTTGGAAAGACGGATGAGGACTTCTTCTCCGCCGAAACCGTAAAGACAATAAAAAGCATTGATAAACGAGTATACGCTGGTGAGCAAAGTCAAGAGGAGGTTCACACAACCAACTCTCGAGGCGAAGAATCTGTTTACCTAGAATTAAAGACACCAATCTATTGCGAAAATGATAGGAAAAAAGTTTGCGGATTATTAGGCATATCAACCGATATTACAAAGCAAAAACAGACCGAAAAAGAAATCTTGCTGGCCACCCAGCAGCTAAAGTATCATATCGAGAACTCTCCTCTGGCAGTAATAGAGTGGGATGAAAGTTTTAGGGTTAAGCGATGGACTGCCCGGGCAGAGGCGTTCTTTGGCTGGAGCGAAGAGGAGGTGATAAACAAACATCCAGCAGAATGGAACTTTGTGCATGAAGATGACTCACAGGAAGTAAACAGGGTAATGAGTGGCCTTATAAGTGGCATGGCAAACAAGAACATCTCTTCAAATCGCAACTACGCAAAAGATGGGAGCATAGTTCATTGCGTTTGGTTTAATTCTGCATTGGTTGACGGCACTGGTAAACTGCTGTCCATTTTATCACTGATACATAATATTACCGAACGAAAAAATGTCGAGGCTGCACTTTTGGAGAGCGAGGCATATCAAAAAGCATTAATCGACAGTTCGCCCATTGCCATTTACAGCCTCGATGTAGATGGAAATATCATTTCATGGAACAGGGCAGCAGAGCAAATCTTTGGTTGGACCTTCGATGAGGTTAAAGGGAAGCCAAACCCCATTGTTCAGAAAGAGAAACAGCAGGAGTTCAAAGATAATATGAGGCAAATTCTGAGTGGCCAGGGCTTTAAAGCAAAAGAGTTAGTTAGGCTGAGGAAAAATGGGGAGAAGATAACTATTAGCTTATCCACGGCTCCTATATACGGCAAAAGCAATCACGTTAAAGGCATAATGGCTGTGGCCGAAGATATCACCATGAGAAAAAAGACCGAAGAATCTCTCCGAGAAAGCGAAGAGAAGCTAAGCGGGATTTTAGATAACATTACCGATGTGGTGTGGTCGCTAACCTGGCCCGACATGAAACCACTATACTTAAGCCCCTCGGTGGAAATTCTGTACGGGAGAAGTGTTCAGGAATTCCTAGAAAACCCTTCTCTATTTATGGAGATTGTTCACCCCCACGACCAACACCTTACAGATATGGCTTTTAAGCAATTACAGAAATCGGGAGAATCTGTTCGGGAGTGTCGTATTATTCGCCCAGATGGCAGCATTGTATGGATTTACGATAAGTCAAAACTGGTGTACGACGAGAATAAAAGACCCGTAAGAGTAGAAGGGATAGCACACGATATAACCAAACGCAAACAGGCCGAACAAGAGCTGCTTGCCTTTAAAAACGACCTAGAAATTAAAGTGCAAGAAAAAACCAAGGAGCTCAGCGAAAGGATTGAAGAGCTTGAAAGGTTTTACAACGCCACCATCGATCGAGAGCTTCGTATGAAGGAGCTAAGAGACGAGATTAAACGCCTAAAGGGTGAAAACTCCTAATGCATAACCAACGTTTAAAATTAAACCTATGAGAGCGAATCTTTTCATCCACTTTGCAATAACATTTCTCCTTGTCATACTATCCATAGCCAAGAGTGTCAATGCACATCCTCATGATACCGACACGCTAAAGCGTGAGCGTATAGAAACCATTACCATTGCCGTTGAACCCGATTACCCACCCTATTCCATTATAAACAAGGATGGAACCCCCGATGGGTTTGCCCTTGAACTATTTTTAGCAGCCACCGAAGCAGTTGGGATTGAAACACATATTCAAATTGGTATTTGGAGTCAGATAAAAGAAGACCTAGCCGAAGGCCAGATTGATGCCCTACCTTTCGTGGGACGAACACCCGAACGAGAACACCTGTACGACTTTACATTGCCCTACCTTACCCTCCACGGTGCCATTTTTGTTAACAAGCGGAACAAAGAAATTAGCATCAATTCTATTGATGATATAAAACCCCTAAGGGTTGGCGTGATGAAGGGTGATAATGCTGAAGAGTACCTGTACCGCGAGAATGTTATCGATTACGTTACAGCAACACACACCTACGAGGAGGCGTTCCGTATGCTCAACAACAACGAGCTCGATGCTGTGGTTACTCAACGAGTTATGGGAATAGCACTACTTAAAAGGATGGGAATTAAGAGCATCATCCCACTTGACATTCAACTCCCTGGCTTTCGTCAAGATTTTTGTTTCGCTGTGCAGGAGGGCAATACTGAACTCTTATCGAGGCTTAACGAGGGGCTTTCCATTGTGTTTGCCAACAAAAAGTTCGATGAGATTCATCTAAAATGGTTTGGCCCCAGCACACCAACAGGCTACTCCGCTAAGGACATAGTAAGGGTAGCCTTATACATCCTAATTCCAGCATTAATCTTTCTAGTTATCTTTGTAATTGGGCTCCTTCGCCGACAGGTAAGGAATAGAACTGCCGAACTAAGCCAAGAGGTTGAAGAGCATAAAAGAACATTGGCAGTACTAAATAATCAGCAACGCCTCTTCGAAAAGGTTGAGAATGTGGCTCATATTGGAGGATGGGAACACAATCTTGAAACAGGTGAAATTGTTTGGACAAAAGAGATTTATAAGATATTTGATGTTAACCCAGAAACTTATGACGCCTCTATCCTTAAAAACAACCTCGCACTATTTGATGAGGAGAGCAGCAGGAAGTTAAAAAACGCCATCGACAAGGCGATTAACCAACTACAACCCTACGACCTTGAGCTGAGAGTTAACACTCCGTTGGGCAACAAGAAATGGATATGGGCCAGTGGCCAACCTGAGGTATTGAACGGCAAGGCAATTAGATTATACGGTAGCCTAATGGACATAAGCGAAAGAAAAGCAGTTGAGGAGAACCTCCGCAACGAGCGCCAACGCTTTAAGCAGATACTCGACGAATTCCCTTTGGGTATTCATATTATTAACAGGGACTACAACATCGAATTCCTCAACAGCCGAATGATTGAAGAATTTGGTGAGCATAAGGGAGAAACTTGCTATGAGTACCTATACAATTTAACCTCTCCGTGTGAAAATTGCAATCACGATAAGGTTCTGCAGGGAGAAGCATGCATCCAGGTCTGGGAATCGGACAAGAACGGTAAACTATATGAGGTGTACGACATTCCCCTTAAGAATACCAATGGATCCATCTCTAGGCTTGAGGTGTTTTTAGATATTACCGATAAGAAAAAAGCCGAGGATGAATTACTTGCCCTAAAAAATAGCCTGGAGGAGAAGGTTATTGAGAAAACTAGGGAACTTAACGAGCGCATCTCGGATCTGGAGCGATTCCACGAGGCCACCATCAACCGGGAGATTAGGATGAAGGAGCTAAAGGAGGAGATTAAAAGGTTAAAAGGTGAGGTTTAATTTGATATTTTTCACAATAAGAATCGATAATAAGTATGATATTAAACCCAATGGAATTGCCATTTAAAAACCGGGTTAAGAGCCCCACACAAGCACGAAGGGTACTACCCTTCGAACCGATACCCACAAGTGGAATGGCCGACACATTCCAATCGCTCCTAAACCAACCAGCCCAAAACCCCGATAGGCTACTGTACATACATATTCCATTCTGCAGCAAAACCTGCTCATTCTGCATTTACAATCGATATGCAAACGCACCTGAGCACCTCATTAAGTTGTATGTAGATACCATTATTGACCAGATCAACTCAATAAGCAAAACGCCCTGGGTACAATCAGCTCCTTTCAAAGCCGTTTATTTTGGTGGGGGAACCCCAACGGCCATTCCTGCTCAGGACTTAGTAAGTATAATTAAAGCAGTAAAAGAAACCATTCCGCTAACCAACGATTGCGAAATTAGCGTTGAGTCAACCATTAGCGCCGTTACCCCTCAGCTGCTCAATTCAATCACTAAGGCTGGGGTTAACCGGATCAGCCTTGGCGTTCAAACCTTTGATAATGGCATTAGGAGGAGCTTAGGGCGAGAGTCGGACAACGAAACCATCGCCCGCAAGATTGGACTGATAAGCCAAAGCGGCATTCTCAACATATGTATCGATTTAATATATGGCCTACCAAACCAAACCATTGAAAGTTGGACTAACGATTTGAATATGCTGCAGCAGCTCCCCATAACAGGTTGTAGCGTGTACCCACTAATCAGCAAGCCCAATGGACATGGTATTTCAACAGAACTCGATATCGAGAAGGAATACGATTTTTTCGCCTCTGCACACCATACGCTCAGCAATATGGATGGTTGGCAACAGTTCACCCCTGTTCAGTACGGACATAGCGTCAACGGTAAAGCCATTTACGTAAGTGGGCACGGACAAAGTGCCGATTTACTAGCCCTGGGGGCTGGTGCAGGTGGGCGAATAAATTTGTACACCTACCTTGCAAATCCAAACATCGAGGAGTTTTTGGCCAACAAGGCCAATTTCTATCAAACGCCCAAGGTGGTGCTTAGCATTGACAAAGAATACCATAACCTCCGAAAGGTATTCAACTTAAGTGAGGGGTTATCGTTGAATAATCAGCATAATCAGGATCTAAGAATGCTGTTTAATAATGAGTTTGATTTTTTAAATAAGAACGGGCTTGCGACAGAGATCGGTGCCTCGGTTCAGCTAACCCAAAAGGGTTGCTTTTGGGCGGCGAACATATCGGAGTTATTCGCTAAACGAATTGCGGTTCTTTTGCAGGGAAACGAGCCAAGGACTTAGGTTAGGTTTGGTAGATGGTGGCTATCTGTTTGCCAGTTGAGGACAGGCGGATGATGGCTAATTAGGTTATTTGTCCTGCTTAATTGGCATTTTCGGAGTCTATTTCGCCTAAGCCCCAAAAAACAAACAAAAAAGGATGATATAGCGCATTAACCCTACTATATCCGTTGAATATCGCCAATCATTGGTTATATTGCAGATAAAAAGCCAAACATATGGAAACCAATCTTCCTAAACAATTTGAGATTCTTGTTCAACAGCAAAGCGCAACCATTGCCGAAAAGATTGTGGAGCTTCAGTATAGACTCCAACCCGAGTTTTGGAAGTCCTATGGCTCTGAGGGTAGAAGGATTAGCGTCCGCGATGCGGGGTATCACCTCCCCTTCCTCACTGAGGCGGTGATGGCCAACGATCCGAGAGTATTCAAAGACTACGTGGCTTGGGTAAAAACCCTTTTCAAAGGGTTGAACTTCCCCGACTCTGTTATGATTACCACCCTTGAATGTACCAAAGAGGTATTGCAAGAGATCCTTCCCAACGAGTTGCATCCCATTTTTGAGCCAATAATCGATGCTGGGCTATCGCAAATGAACGAACAGGTGCATGAGCAGCAAAGCGCCATTGATCCCAATACCAACATTGGCCAGCTCACCCAAAGCTATATCAATTCACTTTTAAAGGGCAACAGGCATAGCGCCAGCAAGCTTATCATGGAGGCTGTGGAAAAGGGTGTTCCCGTGAAAACAATCTATATGGAGGTTTTCCAAAAATCGCAGTACGAGATTGGTCGCTTATGGCTTAGCAACCAAATAAGCGTAGCGGTTGAACACTTTTGCTCCGCTGCCACTCAATCCATCATGTCGCAGCTATACCCATTTATTTTCACCACGCAAAGAGTAGGAAAAACGATGGTAGCCGCATGCGTTGGGGGTGAACTCCACGAGATAGGAATTCGCATGGTGGCCGATTTCTTTGAAATGGATGGGTGGGACACCTACTACCTTGGTGCCAACTCACCAGCCAACAGCATTATCAAGGCCATTGAGAGCAACAACGCACAGGTGGTTGCTCTATCGGCAGCAATGCCCTTCCATAGGCAGCTAATGCGCGAAACCATATCGAAAATTCAACAGAGTAACGCTGGCAGCAACGTTAAGATAATGATTGGAGGGCATGCAGTAAATACCACTAGGGATGGCTGGAGATCGTTCAATTCCGACGGCTATGCTCCCAATGCACAGGAAGCCATTGAGGTGGCAAATAAACTAACGGCTTAAGCTATGGGAAACGACAACCTACTGGGCTTAGTTTTACAGTGCAACGACACCGGAAAGATTTTGCGATTAGTTCGCGACGATTTCAACCTGCCCACTAGCGAGGTAGTAGGCAAATTATTTTCGACCCTTGCCCCAAAGGACTCATCATTCCTTATTCTCGATTTCATTGCACAAACTAAAAGCAATGGTGTTGCAATGGACTTCCCCCTGCCGGTAATAATAGGAGGAACAAAACTTAACCTTAAGTATACAGGGTTTTATATCGACAAAACGATATGGGTGGTTGGTGCCAGCTCAGAGTCGGCCTCTCACGTTTTTATCCACGAACTCCAACAGATAAACAACGAGCAGGCTAACCAAATCCGACAGCTGGTTAAGCTTAGTCACACCCAGAACGCTAAGAGGCAGAGGGATATCCCCGATGCATTCCTTTTCGACGAGCTTACCCAGCTAAACAACAACCTGGTAAACCTACAGCGCGAGCTTACCAAGAAGAACGCCGAGCTGGCTCGCCTTAACGAGCTAAAGAATCAATTTCTGGGAATGGCTACCCACGATATACGTAACCCACTAGGCGTAATTATGACCTATGCCGATTTTTTGCTCGACGAGACCAAGGATACACTATCGGCAGAGCACCAAAATTTTCTGAAAATTATATTCTCCTCCACCGAGTTTTTGCTTTCGCTTATTGAGGATCTGCTCGATATAACACAGATCGAGTCGGGTAAGCTAACGCTAAATCTACAGTATGTAAATATTGTTGAACTAGCTCAGAACAATATCGCCCTAAACAATAGCCTTGCCGCCAAAAAGAACATCAAAATTTGCTTAAACCCTAGCAGCGAAAACATATATATTAACGTAGATCCACTTAAACTCGAACAGGTTCTAAACAATCTGGCATCCAATGCTGTTAAATTCTCTCACCCAGGCAGTAGTGTTCAGGCAAATATCATAGAGAAAGACCAAAGCGTTGCATTTGAGTTTAGAGACCAAGGTGTAGGAATTCCTATCGAGATGGTGGATAAAATATTTACACCATTCGGAAAAGCATCGAGCGAGGGCACTGCTGGTGAGAAAACCACCGGTTTGGGCCTAAGCATAGTGAAAAAGATTATTGAAGGGCATGGCGGAACCATTACGGTGAGTAGCAAGCTGGGGGTAGGCTCAACATTTAGCTTTGAGATACCTAAAGCACAGCAATAACCAACAATATCTAATGAGCAGCAGCAGAGGACAAATACTAATTGTTGATGATGAGGTGCGTGTGGCCGATGCCATGGCTCGACTGTTAAAAAAGGAGGGTTACGAGGTTAAAGTGGCACACAGCGGCAAGCAAGCCCTTGATATTGCCATGCAAAAAGCGCCCCAACTTGTACTTTGCGATATTGTGCTACCCGATATTATTGGAACCCAAATTCTTTCTACGCTCAAATCAGACCCTAGCACCAGCAGCTGTTTTGTGGTTCTAATGTCAGCACATCATACCGACACTAAGCACCAGGCAGAGGGCTTTGAGCTGGGTGCCGATGGATACTTAGTTAAACCCATACAGAATCGCGAGCTTATTGCTCGGGTCGATGCTTTCATGAGGCATAAGAACACCATCGACCAGCTGAGGGAGAGTGAGAATCGGTTCAGGAAAATAGTTGACCGAAGCACTAACGCCCTCCTAATTATCGACTCAAGCAAAACAATACATTTTGCCAACCCCAACGCATGCAGCCTCTACAACAAATCATCCGAGGAGCTAAAGGGAACAAGGATTCAGCTTGACTACCTTGAGGGGAAACCATACGAAGCGGTTATCGAACTCCATGGTATTAGCTACACCTTCGAGGTACAAACTACTGATATTTTATGGGGCAACGAGCCCATGACCCTTATTTCACTCCATGACGTTACGGAACGCGCCGCTTACGTAAAGCGAATTGATGAACAGAACAAGCGCTACACAAGGGCACAGGCTATGGGCAAGGTGGGGAACTGGGAGTTCACATACAGCAACAACAACCTATGGATTTCCGATGAAACGAAAAGAATTATTGGCTTACCAACACGAGATTTTCTTAGCCTCGAGATGATGAGCAAACAGAATATTTTGGGAGCACAAGTTTATAGCGAATTAATTGGATATCTTGAAAGGAAAGAAAATTTCAGCTACATATTCGAAATAACTCCAGCTAATCAGCCAACCAAAAAAACTCTTATTACAAAAGCCGAGGTTGAGATAGCTGCCGATGGGCAACCAGCTAAAATGGTTGGGGTTGTGCTAGATATAACCGAGCGCAAAATGGCCGAGGAGGCCATTAGGGCAAGTGAAGTAAACTTTAGAACCATCTTTAACTCTACCAACGAAGCTATCTTCATTAGCGATACCAACGGCATCATATTGGATGTAAATAAACGAGTTCTCGAAATATACGGTTTTAAGGCAAAGGGTGAGATAGTGCAGAAAAGCCTTTACTCGGTAAATGCTAACGAGCCTCCATATACACATGAGCAGGCAGAATATCACATTAAACAAGCACTAAGTAAGAACTATCATACATTTGAGTGGCTTGCCAAGAAAAAAAATGGCGAACAGTTTTGGATAGAGGTTTCGCTTAGTAGGGTAGATTTAAACAATGAGCAAAGGATTATTTCGGTTGTTAGAGATATTAGCTCTAGAAAAAAGGCTGAAAGGGAGTTTCAGCGCCTAAACCAGGAGATTGCAGCAATTTTTAAAGCCAACAAACCCTTGCAGTACCTAAAAACACCCGAGGACTTAGCCAGCGAAATTATTCAAGTGCTCGAAGAAATTCTAAACTACGAGCACTGTGCTGTTCTACTAAAAGCTGACGATGGAGAGACCCTTACACCTTTCGCCATTAGCGACCAGGGCAAAGGCAACGATTTTATTGAAATTGACAAGGAGTATATTGAGAGTAAAGGCATTAGGGTAGGTAAAGGAATTGTGGGGTGGGTGGTTAAGCATGGGCAGAGTGTTCTCTCGAACGATATTCAAAACGATCCAAGATACTTCTCGATGCGTACCGACATAAAATCTGAAATTTGTGTTCCCATCATAGTTGAGTCGAATATTATTGGAGCCATTAATGTTGAAACGCCACTACCCAATGCCTACACCGAAGCCGATGTCAAGATACTGGAAACCATGTCGGCACAAATTGGAGTAGCCATCCAGAACTCAAAACTATACCAACAGCTCCAAAAGGAGCTAGAGGAACGCAAGCAGATTGAGGAACGACTAAGCAAACTGAACGAGGAACTTGAAGCAAGGGTTAGCGAACGCACTCAGGCCATAGAGCAGCAACTCGATAAACTTCACAAAAGCCAGAAAGCCATGCTTTACATGGTGGAGGATTTGAATGAGATGACCGAGGAGCTAAAACGCGAGCGGCAAAAACTCGAGGCTATTAACCACGAGCTGGAATCGTTCTCGTATTCCGTATCGCATGACCTGCGGGCACCCCTTAGAGCCATTGATGGCTTTAGCAAGATACTGGTTGAAGACTATGCCGATAAGCTCGATGAGGAGGCACAGCGCCTGCTGAATATAGTACGCACCAATTCGCAGAAAATGGATCAACTAATTATCGATCTGCTGGCGCTTTCAAGGGTTACCAGGGGATCGCTTAGGTTGGTTCCAACGGACATGACCTCGCTTGTTGAAAACATCTATAAGGATATATTCGAGCCAACGAACACCCGTAAGGTTTTGCTTGAGGTTAAAAAATTGCCAAGCACATCAATTGACCCCACACTACTTAAACAGGTATGGCAAAACCTCATTGGCAATGCCATAAAGTACAGTAAACCAAACAACGACATAACTATTGAGATTGGGGGTACGGTTCAGGATAATATGTGCCAATACTATATCAAGGACAATGGTATTGGCTTTGACCCAAAGTATGCCACCAAGATTTTTGAAACATTCCAACGCCTACATCGGGTTAACGAGTACGAGGGCACAGGCATTGGGCTGTCGGTGGTGCAACGTATTGTACATCGTCACGGGGGTACAACCTGGGCCGAAAGTGAGACTGGGCAAGGTGCAACATTCTGGTTCACCCTCCCGTACACCACCGAATAAATAGCACATTTCATGCAAGCCACAGGCAACATATTAATAGTTGATGATTCGCAGGCACTACTTAGCCTTATCACTAGTTTCCTTGAGGCTGAGGGCTATCGAACTTTTGCTGTTGATTCGGGTGAAAAGGGCATCGATTTCTTAAAAGATTTCTCGCCCGACCTGATCCTGCTCGACCGTACCCTACCCCAGATGGATGGCATTGAGGCTTGTAAGCAAATAAAGCAGAACCCCGCAACTGCGGGTATCCCCATAATATTTCTTACTGCTACCAGCGACACAAAGGCCATAGTTGAGGGGTTCCGAATCGGAGCAGTCGACTACATCACCAAACCATTTCAGAAGGAGGAACTGCTGGCCAGGGTAAGCTCGCACATCAGCCTTTACCAGATGACCCAAAAGCTCAACGAGCAAGCATTTGTGCTAAAACAAAGTGAGGAGCGGCTTAAGGAGCTTAATGCAACCAAGGACAGGTTCTTCTCCATCATTGCTCATGACCTAAAAAATCCACTGAACAACATCCTAGAGCTTAGCCATATGCTTAAGGAGAACTACAAGCCGAATGAAGACAACAGCAATGTAATTGACGATATTATAGAACACCTAACCCAAACCGCCGAAAACACCAGCAAGCTACTAAGCAACCTGCTCGATTGGGCTTTAGTACAACGGGGCTGTATGCGCTACAACCCCGAGAATTTAAACCTTGCTTCGCTAGCCAACGAGTGTATCGAGCTGTTCTCCTCCATAGCATCAACCAAAAGCATTACACTAGCTCATAAAGTAGATAGTAAAACCACCGTTTTTGCCGATAAGAATATGCTGGTAACGCTGCTGCGCAACCTTATTTCCAACGCCCTAAAGTTTACGCCAAAAAACGGCTCCGTTACAGTAGCAGCCAACCAACAACATGGAATGGTTGAGGTTTCGGTTGAGGATACTGGAGTTGGGATTGAACCAGAAAAGTTGTCGCACATCTTCTCCATTATCGACTCAAAATCGACCTACGGAACCGATGGTGAGCACGGCACAGGTCTAGGCCTTATCCTCTGCAAAGAGTTTGTGAGCATTCATAACGGAAAAATTTGGGCAGAGTCGAAGCTAAACAAGGGTACGCGATTTACATTTACTATACCTACGGATTTTGTTGAATAGACGTTAAACTAAATTACTTGCTTTATGTTACTAACATAAAACATAGCTAAATGGATGAAATTGAGATACTACTGGTTGAGGACAACCCTGCCGACTTGGAGCTAACTCTACGTGCTCTGAAAAAAAATAACATTGCCAACAAAGTGCAGGTTGCCGAGGACGGCGAGGTGGCGCTCGACTTCCTATTTGGCCGAGGACAATTTGCAGGTCGTAATACCGACAACAAGCCCAAGGTAGTGCTGCTCGATCTTAAGCTCCCCAAGGTGGATGGACTTGAGGTGCTTAGAACAATAAAGGCAGATCCAAAAACTCAGGCCATCCCCGTGGTGGTTCTAACCACCTCGAAGCAAGAAAGCGATATTATTGAGAGCTATAGATTAGGCGTAAACAGCTACATTGTAAAACCCGTTGATTTTGAAAAATTCGTCGAATCGGTTAAAGAATTGGGAATGTACTGGTTGTTAATGAACCAGCCTCCTATGTAAGCATTTTCTGATCAACACACTGATTTAAGAACCCTACAAAACCATCCCCATATGCCGTTTGAGAATAGCAAAATTAGAATACTTTTCGCCGAGGATTTACCAGAGGATTTTGAACTTGCCAAGGCAACCCTTAAGCGGGGCGACATTCTATTCGAGGATATAAAAGTTGATACCCCCGATGATTTTGTGAGGGAACTACAGCAGTTCAACCCACAGATTATAATATCGGACTACTCCATGCCCATTTTCAACGGAATGGAGGCGCTGGAACTTGCCAAAAAGCACGCTCCCGACATCCCATTCATACTGCTTACGGGTTCTATAAACGAGGAAACGGCCGTTAAGTGTATGAAAGCTGGCGCAACCGACTACGTGCTTAAGGAGCGGATGGCCCGACTACCTTTTGCAGTTAAGGAAGCGATAGAACAAGCCAAAAATAAGTTGGAACGAAAGATGGCTTTACTATCCCTCAGAGAAAGTGAAGAAAAATTCCGGATGATTGCTGAGAATGCCCACGACTTCATTTTTAAAATTGAGTACCAACCAACCCTTCGCTTTGCCTATGCAAGCCCTTCGGCAACACAAATTACAGGATATACTCCCGAGGAGTTCTATCAAGCTCCAAAACTAAGCGTAGATATTATTCACCCCGACGATCGGGAAAAATTCAGAAATCTGCGTAAGCTAAGGAAAGAGGGCAAATCGATGCTCACCTACCGCATCGTTAAAAAGAGTGGCGAGGAGGCTTACCTGGAGCAAATCAATGTATTTACCTACGATAAGAACAAAAGAACCGTTGCCCTTGAGGCTGTTGCCCGCGACATTACGGATCGGGTGAAAGCCCAAGAGGCCCTAGCCCAAAGTGAAGCACAATACCGTGTGCTGTTCGAGGGCAACCCAAACCCAATGTGGGTTTACGACACCAAAACACTTCAATTCCTTGCTGTTAACAACATTGCAATAAATAATTACGGGTATAGCAAGCAGGAGTTCCTTTCGATGAGCATAAAGGATATACGACCCAAAGATCAACTCCCTAGGCTGACAGGCAATCTTGAAAATGAGGAGGACGACATCCAGCACTCGGGCCCATGGGTACATCAATATAAAAATGGCAAAACCATATTTGCCGAAATCACATCGCATAGCATTGAGTACAACGGAAGTCCCGCACGGCTAGTGGTTGCCTACAACGTAACCGACCGGGTTGAGGCAGCCCAGAAACTCTACGAGCAGAAACAGGTGGCCCAAGCCACCCTCGACTCGATTAATGCAAACATATGCCTGCTCGATGGAAAGGGGTACATAGTTTCTGTAAACAAACACTGGATCGATTTTGCCAAGGCAAACAAGGGTAATCTTAATGAGGTGGGTGTTGGCAGCAACTACTTTAACGTATGCGAACGGGCAACCGGCGCCGACAGAGAGGATGCCATGAGCATGGTGAAAGGAATGCGCCAGGTGCTCGATGGCCAAACCCTTTTTGATATGGAGTACAAGATGAGTACACCCGACGACAACAAGTGGTTTCAGGTACGGGTTGTTCCATACATGGGACATGATAAGCATAGCCAAGGGCTAGTTATCTCGCATATTGATATTACACCCCGAAAAATGGCCGAGCTGGAGCTACAAGAAAGCGAGCTGCGCTACCGTATCTTCATGAACTCCACACAGGATATGGCTTTTCTTAAAGATGAAGAGTTCAGGTACATTATGGTAAACCGTGCAGGACTGGGTTTCTTCGAGAAAAGGGAATCGGAGGTGCTCAAGCACACCGATTTCGATTTGCTACCCCATAGCACTGCCCACTCCTCAGACCTATCCGACAAGAAAGCCATTGAGAGGGGGATGGTGGTAATAGACACCGTGCTACATAACGAAAAGATTTTCGAGACCCGCAAGTTTCCAGTAAAACTAAGCAACGGCAGCATAGGCATTGGCGGCTTTGTTCGCGACGTTACCGATTGGTATAATGCTCAAAATGCAATAAGAGAATCGGAGAAAAAGTACAAATCATTGGTTGAGAACTCACTTGTGGGGGTTTACACAACAAATATCTCTGGCGAATTCCTCTTTGCCAACCAGGCCATGGCAAACATTCTTGAGTTCGACTCCATTCCCGAGCTAATGCGAACCAATATAAAGTCGTTGTACAAAAGCCCAGAGCAAAGGGAGATGCTAATTCAGCTGCTCAAAACCCGAGATAGCTTTAAGGATTACGAGCTGGAGTTTATTACGCCCAAGGGAAACACAAAGCATATTATGCTTAGCGCATCGCTATCGGGAAAAACTATGTCGGGGATGCTAATGGATATAACCAGCCGTAAAGCGGCTGAGCTGGAGGTGCTAGAGAACAATAAAAAGATTGAGGCCCAGAATGAGGAGTTGGAAGCAGCCAAGCTAAAGGCAGAGGAGAACGACAGGCTAAAAACTGCATTCTTGCAAAATCTATCCCATGAAATACGCACCCCAATGAACGGCATTATGGGATTCACCGAGTTGCTCAAAGACAGTTCCGTTAGCAAAGAAACCAACGATTTTTACCTCGATATGATTGAGCAGTCGGGGGAGCGGATGATGAACATTATAAACGACCTTATCGAGATATCGAAGATAGAAACGGGACAAACCTCAATATACATCTCCGAGTTCAACATTAACACAGTGCTTATTGAGGCACAGATGTTTTACAAAAAGTATGCTGACGAAAAGGGAATAGAGATTAAGCTTGGCCCCACGCAACCCGATAACTTTACCCTTACCTCCGATCGCGGCAAAGTATACCAAGTTGTTTCTAACCTTATAAACAATGCCCTAAAGTTCACAACCGAAGGATTTATTGAGATTGGCTATCACCAACCTAAGGCAACCGAGATTGAGGTATACATTAAGGATACAGGCATAGGCATTAGCCACGAACATCAAGAGGTAATATTTGAACGCTTTAGACAAATTGACACATCCATCTCGCGCGGATACGAAGGTTCTGGGTTAGGACTATCAATATCGAAAGCGTTTATTGAGCAGCTAAACGGTAAAATATGGCTCGAGAGCGAACCGGGAAAAGGCACAACCTTCAGGTTTAGTATCCCAATAAAATAAGCTACATTTACTACACAAAATTATGTGATATGGACGAAATGGTTGGAAAAATAAAATCGCCCCTGAAAGCGCTGGTGGTCGAAGATGATGTGGTAAGTCGGATGTTGCTGGCCGAAATACTGAAGAAGAGTAACATTGAGGTTGACTTTGCCAGAAATGGCAAGGAGGCTGTTGATAAGGTAAGTGAGGATAGCGATTCCATCGACTTTATCCTTATGGATTTGAAGATGCCCATTATGAACGGGTACGAAGCCACGCTAGCGATTAGGGAGCTGGGCTTTACCAAGCCCATTATTGCGCAAACGGCTTATGCCAGCCAGGATGATAAGGGAAAGGTGCTTGCAGGTGGTTTCGATGCATACCTCTCGAAGCCCGTAAAGAAGGATGTTTTGCTTAGCCTTTTAGAAGAGCTATGGTAAGCATCATCGCCACCCTCCCACTTCATCACAATATCGCAAACAATTTAAAACAGCTAAATGGAAGAGCACACCAAACACATACCTAACACATTATCAACCAAGTTTCTCGAGGGATTAAGCTTTGAGCTACGTACGCTTCTTAACGGGTTTGTTGGTCCAGTCCAGCTGCTAAAGTATAAAGTTGACGACCCCTCACTAGTAGAGGTATTCCAAATGCTCGACTCTACCCTATCGCGCCTTGAGCGGCTTACCCTTCGAACATCCATAGTGCAGAATGTTAATAACCTTGAGCAGCTAAAGCAAAAGAATGAGACAATAAACCTTGCCGATTTGGTAAAGTATTGCATTCTGGACCTGCAAACCATCTCCGATCTTGAGAACATCAAATTCAACCTATCTAACGATAGCCTTCCCATTAACATCACTGGCAACCATGACCTACTGCTTCAGGCGTTCGAAGTTTTATTCGAGTTGGCCATTTCGCTCTCCGAATCGGACTCGACCATTGACGTCGATTTTGCTCTGGAAAACCAACGCGCTATCTGCAGAGTATTGTCACCCACAGCAACTTTCCCCAGCTATTTAAACCTAACACCAGCAGGTGACGATGATCCAAATTCTGCTCCATGGGATCTTCTACTGGCAAAGCATATAATAAACGGACACCAAGGGATTGTAACCACATCCGCACCCCAAACCAATTCGTTCACCATTGAATTCTTAGGATTATAGCCATGAACGAATCGATGTTAAACTCATTCATCAGGCTAGTTGCTGCCCTGGCCGTAGTGAGGAAGGATGTGAACATTAGGGTAACCCGCAAACATCTGGAGACATTCCTACAGCAGAACATCGACAAACGATTGGTAAAAACCCAGCTGCTTACATTCGACAGCACTCATAATAAATACAAAAAGCAAGGCATAAGCAACAATACGCTACAGACCATTTGCCGCGAGATAAATAAGGAGTTTAACGCCACCCAACGTTTTCAGCTTATTATTAACCTTTTCAATTTTTTCACCCTAACTCCCATCGATTTTGTTTCAACTCAGTTTACAGGCAAGGATAACGAGCCTGCAAATAACATTGAACAAATAGCCAAATGGCTTAAAGTTGACCACAACGACTTCCTAAGTTTTCGTCACTTCTCATCGGGGCAGCTGCACAGCATCCCAAACCGTGAAAGCATCCTGATAGTTGCCGAGAAGGATCCAAAGATTAGCCACACCCAGTTTTCCGAGCGCGAAGGAATAAAAGGATTTTTGTCTTTCCTCCGGATTCCATCGGCAAACCTTCTGCTTTTCAACTATAATGGTGCTTCTGTCCTGCAGATAAACGAAAAGTCAATTTTTAGTAAGCAAATCTATATCCTCCACAGCGGAGCCATAGTAAAGGGCAAAAGCATTGCCCCAATTTTTTATGGGGAGATAGTGAAAAAATTGCTGCAGAGTAACTCCAGCAGCCCGGTAACGTTAGTAGCCAACAACTTATCGTACACCTATCCAAACTCAGCTCAAGGAATAAAGAGTTTGAGCCTAAAGGCCGAAAGTGGAGAACTAACAGGCATTATGGGTGGTAGCGGGGTGGGGAAATCTACCCTAATTAAGTTACTATGCGGAAATCTTAAGCCCCAGTCGGGCAACGTGCTAATTAATGGCCACGACCTATACCAAGATCATACGCTTCACCAAAACTTAATTGGTGTGATGCACCAAGAGGAGTGCCTGGTTGAGGAGCTAACCGTATTCGAAAACCTTTACCACAGCGCAAGGATTGCCATAGGCAACATACCAACCGAAGAGCTAATTGAACTTGTAAACAAGCACCTGTTCGAACTCGATTTGCTCGATTGTAAAGACAATAGGGTTGGCTCGCCCGATAACAGGATGCTAAGCGGTGGACAGCGCAAGCGGCTAGCCATTGCCATGGAGATTATTCGCGACCCCAAAATTCTTTTTGTTGATGAACCAACCTCTGGACTTTCCTCAGCCGATTCGCTCATGGTCATGCGCATCCTTAAGGACATTGCCCTCTCGGGCAAGGTGGTGGTGGTAAACATTCATCAGCCCTCGTCGGAGGTATACAAACTGTTCGATAGCATTCAGATTATCGACAAGGGCGGATACCCCGTTTTTTATGGAAACCCCATTGAGGCCATTCTGCATTTTAAGCGGGTAGCAAATAGAATTGACCGGGACAAAAGTGGCTGTGAATGCTGCGGGAATGTTAAACCCGAAGATATTTTCGATCTGCTTGAGGAGCATTTTGTTGATGAGCTAGGCCACCAAATGGCTAAACGCAAAATTGAGCCCCAGCAGTGGCATCAGTTATATCTGGACATGCAGAACAATCAGTCCAATCAGGGCAGCATTACTATGGAGTTACCCAAGGCAAAGCACATCAAACCAAGCATGCCAAAACAGTTTTCAGCGTTCTTTGCGCGAAACCTGCTAACGAAACTCCGCAACACTCAGTTTCTTGTATTTGCCCTGCTACTCCCACCAATCCTATCCGTTGTGGTATCCATATTTTTGCGATATTCCATTCCAGCAAATTTGAACAGCACAACCGAGGCCTACACCCTTTTTGCAAACCCAAACATACCCTCATTCTTTTTGATGAGCATTTTGGCATCGCTTTTCTTTGGGCTGATAATTAGTTGCGAGGATATAATTAGAGATAAGCGTATTGTTAGCCGTGAAACGAGCATTGGGCTTAGCCTAAAAAGTTTTTACAACGCCAAGTTTCTTTTCCTGATTACGCTAAGCGCAATACAAACCATTGCCTTTATTATCCCCGGGGTATTAATACTCGAACTAAAAGGGGTTACCATTGCGCTATGGCTTGTGCTTTTTATACTTTCCCTTTCGGGTAATCTCCTGGGGCTAATCCTATCATCCACACTAAAGTCGGTGGTTGCCATATACATCCTAGTGCCATTCCTGCTCATACCTCAAATACTTTTTAGCGGGGTGGTGGTATCGTTCGATAATTTGAACTCGAAACTTGCAGCCTCGGACCATGTGCCATTGGTTGGCGAGACGATGATGTCGCGCTGGGCCATGGAGGCTTCCATTGTTCATTTTTACAAAAACAATCGCTACCATAAGCCATTTTTCAATATCGACCTACGTGAGAGCGAGCTACGCTTTAGGCTCTTACACCTCATCCCCGAGCTAAACCATATGGTGAGCGGCTTAAGAGAAAACCCCCAGGATATAACCAACAACGACAAGGAAACCATAGCCAATGGGCTGCAGCTCCTGCAGCGCGACCAAAAGTTGCCAAACCCAGATTACATCTATACCCCTTGGACAGACAACTCGGTGTTCCAACTATCGGACTACCTTGCCGATGCTCGCCAATCCATATCGCAGCAATACACCAACACCCGCCATAAGCGCGACAAACTATCGCAAAGCTTATACCCAAATACCGAGGAGGGTCGGGAGTTTATGAACACCAATAGGGATAAGTATTTTAATAGAGCCATCGACGACTTGGTGAAGAATAAACACTACCCCGCAGCCCTAGTCCGCAAAGGAAACAGGTTTATTCAGAAAGCCGATCCAGTTTACCAGATTTACCCTTCGGCAATAGGCCGATCGCACTTTCTGGCTGCTTACAAAAGAATTGGAGACAGCTACATCGAAACCTACTGGTACAATATTATCATTATGCTACTGATGACCATTAGTCTTTACTTGGTTTTTATCCTAAATTTTTTGCCCAGGATATTCAAAAACAAGTAACTAATGCTGATAACCAACGTTAAAGAATTTATTTTTTATCTTTGTAAGAATAAAAATACAATACCACAATGAAAAGGACACTCCTGATAACCATTGCTTTTCAAATTCTTTTGCTGGGATGCAAGTCACCCAGAGGCGAAGCGGAAAGTTCGGATCAGCTACAAGCCGATTCGCTTCAATACGTCCAAGAACTAGAATACCTACTCCCCTCACCTGCCGAGTTTTTCTCGGTTGTGCAGGAGGTTGGGCTCGAATTCGACCAAAGCATTATTCGCCCAATTGAAAACACTACAAATTTTCAACTATACCGTAACCAGGCTTTAAACTTTGGCTTGTACCTAGCAGATTTCTCATATCTGCTGCTCTTCGAGAAGCAAAGTGAGTCGATTAAGTATTTATACCAAATTCAGGAAATGGCTCAGCTGCTTAACATTGAGAACTATTTTGATGACGAATTCTTTAACAAGTTACTTGCAAGCCTAAACGAACCCGATACCATCAGGGCCATCTCCATTGAGCAGTCCGCTTCGTTCTTCAACCGAATGGATGTAATTGGCAACAAAGACTTGGTAATCCTGATAACCTCGGGGTCGATTATTGAAACGATGTACATTGCGCTAAACGTGGTGGACGAGAAGAGGATTACCGATCGGGCTATAACAACAATTATCGATCTTGCCTACATTTTCGACTCGTTTTACCTACACTACACCATAACTCAGCCAAAGGGCGATGAGGTTGCCCCACTCTCGGAAGATCTGCTAGAGCTAAGGAAGATTTTCAACTCCATGGCTATAAATCAGGTATCTAAGGCAATCCGTAAAGACGGGAACCTTGTGCTGACCAGTGAGGTAACCCATGAGGTTAATGAGTATAACGTTAGGAAGATGAAGGTGATGGTTAACACCATTCGCGAGAAAATAGTAAACCAAGTGTACTAACACCTAGTAATTCTCAAAAATATGAAGCCTTTTATCATCATAATAACAGCAATACTGCTTAGCCTAACGGGTTATTCTCAATGCGATGATTACTACAAGCGTGTAAGCTGTAGGCCCAGCCCCCAGGAGGCTAAAGATATGATCCTGTCGAGCCAATCGAAAAGTTCATACCTCGAAGCACGCAAAACCTACAAATTCCAGATGACCCTTTTTGGCAATATGGATTACCGCATAATATTTTGCACCGAACGCAAGTTTTACCCAATCCACTATGTGATTACCGAAAAGGACACCGGCATCCCATTGTACGACAACGAGATGGATGATTACGTGGAATCAATTGGAGTTTCCATTGAGAACACAACCATTGTGATAGTGGAGGTTACCTTACTGGCCAAGGATGCTAAATTCAGAGACTTTAGGCAGAATAGGGCCTGCCTGGGTGTTCCAATACTCTATCGACGCATACCAAAATCGGGGTTTGCCGGAGAGCTATAACCCAACCTGGGGTTAGCCAGACCAAGCGTAATGGCACGCCATTTGTATCTGTTGCCTTGTTGATTTCAAGTACTGAAAGTGTAGCAACAGCATAATACATAAGACAGGTGAATGCTACAAAACAACATATCGAGCATAGTTAACAGCATACAACCATGGAACGGAATATTGATTTCTTCAACATTAAGCACAACCTAATCTCCCCCAAGGAGGGCAGGGTGCTTATTGCCGAGCCAGGGCTGATTGATCAATATTTTAAGCGAGCGGTTATCCTTTTGGTTGAGCATAACGACCAGGGCACCATAGGCTACGTTCTAAACAATATCATTGATGTTAAGCTTAACGAGCTGATTCCCGATTTTCCCGATATAAAAGTAGTAACCTCCATTGGAGGGCCAGTAAGTCCAAACAGTATACATTTTATACACACGGTGGGTCATTTAATACCCAACACCAACGAGGTTACCGATGGTCTTTTTTGGGGTGGCGATTTTGACGCCGTAAAAAAGCTTATCGAGCAGGGAAAGCTTACCTCACGACAAATTAGATTTTTTGTTGGCTACTCGGGTTGGGGAAAAGATCAGCTGGCCAATGAGCTAAAGGAAAACAGTTGGGTAGTTTCGGAACTCGATATGGTACAAATCATGGCCGGTAAGGATGACCTGTGGAATAGAGCCGTTATGCAAATGGGGCCAAAGTACAAACCATGGACTATCTATCCGCTCAACCCATCGCTAAACTAAACGCCGAAGGTTTCCTCGTTAAGCAAGTCACTTAGCTTTCGGCTTACCAATCCAAAATATCGCTTTTGGCGAAGGCCTACAATCCACTTAATACCGCTTACAGCGTTAGTTAAAAACAACTCGTCGGCATTGAGCAGCATTTCGGGCTCAATGGCTGCATTTGTATTGAGTTTATAACCATTCCTAATGGCCAAATCGATAACCACCTGTCGCATAACTCCAGCAACACAGCCTTCGCCAAGCGATGGGGTAATAATCTTGTCGCCTTTCACCAAGAAAAGGTTTGATGATATGGCCTCAACAACTCTGTTCTGATCGTTGATCAATAGGCAATCGTCAACACCCAGCCGCTGCTTGTGTAGACCAGCCATAACGTATAGCTGAGCATTGCAGCTTTTAAGGGACGATAGTATATTAATAGGCTTGCGAATATCTGTGTACAAATCTACCACCAACCCTTTAGAATTTAAGGGGTAGTAGTTGCTTTGCAGGGGTTCGGCAAACATCAACATACCCACGGTACATCTGGTTGGGGTGTACAGCCCCCCTTGCTCTCGAAAGATTGTTAGGCGAACCCTAGCGCTATCGAAAATTCTATTCTTATTCAAAAGGCGGGTAATCTCCTTGCCAAGAAAGTCATCCTTGAAAAATGGAGGAAGCTCCATCGATAACAGCTCGGCACTTTTAATAATACGGGCCATATGATGCTGTAGGTACTTAGCCTCTGTTCCAAAAGCATGAATGGTTTCGAAAAATCCATCGCCATACAAAAACGATCTATTGCCAGCGGCTACAACAGGCTCGTTGATACGAGAAAAATCTCCATTATGCCAAACGTATTGACGATCCATTTAATTCTCCAGCTTTAGCATATCTATTGCCCTTTGCATTAGTATGGACTGCATGGTGCCATGGGTTAATGCTTGGGGAACAGTTCGGGAAAACAACACCTCCTTAATCTCAAAGCTGGGTAGCTCGCCAAACTCATCAACCTGAGCAAAAAACAGCCTATTATAGCTGCGCTTACCAAGGCTTACAATGGAAAAGTCGCACACTGGGCTTAAGCTGTATGTAAGCGCACCAGTTTCCTCCCACAGCTCTCGCTGTGCGGCATCCTCGGGCGATTCACCCACCTCAACATGGCCTCCTGGAACTTCCCATGTATGCGAATTATGCTTTCGAACCCAAACCCACTCGTCGTTGTATCGGGTTATAATAACCACGTAGTTGTAACTTGGATTACTGCTGTCGATGCTATGAAAATTCAATTGGTAGTCTACCATAACCCCAGCTGACTTAGGAAAACCCTAATTAGTTTAGGGTCAATTAAAAGTGGATAGATAAAGCCATAAACAGCACCAATAAAGTGGGCGTCATGGTTGATGTTGTCGCCAGATTTCTTGCTCATGTAGTGCGAGTAAACTAGATAGCCCACGCCAAATATTATGGCAGGCACGGGAAGTATACCCATGATGTAAAGATTATCTAAAGGCCTAAAAAAAATACTGGAGAAAACCACCGCCGAAACGGCACCCGATGCCCCCACTCCTTGGTAGTAGAAATTATCCTTATGCTTACGCAGGGTCGAAAGGCAGCTAATAACCACTCCCCCAACATAAAGAGTAAAGAAATGAAAAGTTGCACTGCCTATTACACCATTCGCCTCGAGCTGCTTAAAAAGGGACTCTACGGCCAACCCAAACGACAGGAACACTATCATATTGATAAGCAAGTGCATAAAATCGGCATGAACCAAAGCATGGCTTAAGATGCGATACCACTGCTTACGGTGTACTACTTGATATGGGCTTAGTAAAAGCCTGCCCATTAACTCTTTATTGCTTAAAGCAAGAAAAGAAACAACCCCGGTTATGGCTATTATTATAAAAGTCATAAAAAAGTTTTGCTAGTGCTAATGAAGGATTTTGTAAACCAGCTCCTTGAGGAGCTCTCCGCCGTCTACATTATCGTTATTTACCCCCTTTGAGCGCAGATCGTACTCCCTAAGCATCTCGAAAACTTGAACACATTTACGAGGGTTATACCGTTTGGCTGCACTTAGGTAGTCAGATACAAAGAAGGGGTTTACCCCCAACGCTACAGCGAGGGATCGCTCCGACTTATCGGCTATAAAGTGACACTTAAACACCTTGTTGAAATAGCTGTATATTGCCATGGTGCTTAGCACCATAGGATTTGGGCCAGGATTTTTGGCAAAATAATCGACTATGCGATTTGCCTTAAGCACATCGCGAGCACCCAAAGCGTTGGTGAGCTCAAAGCGATTAAAGTCTTTACTAATGCCAATATTTTGCTCAATATGCTCGGTTGTAATCTTTGTTTGCCCCTGGGGCAATGTTATAATAAGCTTATCGAGCTCGTTTACAACCTTGCTCAGGTCGTTGCCGAGGTAGTCCTTAAGCAGTTCTGCCGATGCTGGCGATAGAGACAATCCCTTTTGTGCAAGGAAGCTGGCTATCCAAGCGGGAACCTGATTGTCGTATAGCCTTTTGCTCTCGAAATAAACACCAACCTTACCTGCCAAGGTGAATAGCTTTTTAAGCCCAACTCCCACCTTTGCCCCAGGAGCCAACTTGTGGCAGATTACAAGTATGGTAGACTTTTGAGGAGCTTTTAGGTACAACTCCAACTCCTCGAGTTTCTTAATCTGCTGAGCCTCCTTAACAATTACCACCTGAAGATTCGCCATCATGGGAAACCGACGCGAGGTTTCGATAATCGCATTCACATCTATATCCTTACCGTACACCACGGTTTGGTTAAACGCTTTCTCCGAATCGCTAAGCACATCATCGGCAATAAAGTCGGAGATGACATCAATATAGTAATGCTCATCACCCGAGAGGATGTAGACAGGCTTGTAGATCTTTTTCTTGAGCTCATTAATAATCTCAGCAGAGGTATCGGCAATAGTTTTACGCTTGGCCATCAAAAAAAATACTTTTTAAAACCTTAGGTGCTTAACTGATTTCCCCTCATTCTTGAGTTCCTGTAGCGATGCAATGCCAATCTTAATATGATCGTCGACAAAAAGATTTGTGATTACCCTATCGCTCTCAGAAGTTTTTACGCCTGTTGAAATCATAGGCTGATCGGACACCAACAGCAAAGCCCCCACGGGGATTTCGTTGGCAAACCCAACGGAGAATATTGTGGCAGTTTCCATATCGATGGCCATTGCCCTAATGGTGCGAAGGTACTCCTTAAAATCCTCGTCGTACTCCCAAACCCTACGGTTGGTGGTAATTACAGTACCTGTCCAGTAGTCGCGATTATTGTTCCGAATGATTGTTGAGACGGCTCGCTGCAAGTTAAATGCTGGTAATGCAGGAACCTCAGGGGGAAAGTAGTCGTTAGATGTACCCTCATGGCGAATGGCTGCAATGGGTAGTATAAAGTCGCCCAGCTCGCTTTTCTTTTTAAGGCCTCCGCATTTACCCAAGAACAAAACAGCCTTAGGCATAATGGCGCCAAGCAAGTCCATAACGGTTGCTGCATTGGGGCTCCCCATCCCAAAATCGATCATGGTAATACCATCGGCAGTAGCACAGGGCATATTAGCATGTGGATCTACAATTGAAGTATTATGGAACTCGGCAAAAAAGTCGAGATAACCTCTAAAATTCGTTAGCAATATGTAACTTCCAAAATCCTCAAGCTTTTGACCAGTATAACGTGGTAGCCAGTTTTTTACAATTTCTTCTTTCGTTCTCATATGGTTTGCAGTTAATATTATCCAATACCAGATGCCATTATCGGCAAGATTGAACAAAAATACAACTTTTTTTGCCCTTTCAGAAACAGTAGGCTTATTCCTTTTGCGGTGTAATCATATTTTGCAATCTTTGCAGTAAATCCACCCCATGGAACACCAACTAAATCTTCCTGTTTTTGACATAAAGACCCGCACCTTGAATGGGCAAAAACAGGTGTTCGATATCATCCGAAAGAAGTTTGTTGCCCTTACCCCTGAGGAGTGGGTGCGTCAACATTTCATAAACTACCTAGTGGAACACAAGCAGTACCCCATTGGCCTGATATCGGTAGAAATGCCCGTGATGATAAATAGTATGCCCCAGCGTGCCGATATAGTTGTGTACAACCGTAAAGCCAAACCGGTTGTGGTTGTGGAGTGTAAAGCCCCCACGGTTACCCTAAGCAATTCAACCTACACACAGGCAGCCCGCTATAATCTTGTGCTAAAGGCGCAGGTGCTTGTGGTTACCAATGGAGTATCGCACTTTTGTAGTAGAATTGATTTAGTGAAGAAATCGTTCTCCCCGCTAACGGAGATACCAAACTTTGTGGAAGTTGATTTTTAGATTAGCTTTTGGCCAAGCTGTTAAGCGGATTAAGCAGCTGAAACATCATCTCATCCTTCCAGCCATCAACCCCTTTAATCCACTCCTTTTTGGTCCCCACACATGCAAACCCAGCGTTAGCAAACAGCTGAATGCTCACCTTGTTATCGGCAGAGATGTTACAGTAAAGCTGGTGCAGCTGCAGCGTTTCAAACGAGTATCGAACTAGAAGGCTAAGAGCCTCGGTGGCATACCCCTTTTGCCTATACTCCTTGTTGGCGATAAGAATTCCAATACCCGCACGAAGATGGAAGGGATCGAAATCGAAAAGATCGACAAGCCCCACGGGCACCATCATAAGCGAGCTTTGAGTTTTAGCCTCAATTACAAGCCTGAGCTGCTTGGTTTCCCATATATCGAGGTGTGATGTTTCGATGTATTTCTTAAGCACGTAACGCGAGAAGGGGGTTACGGTGTTGCTGGCCTTCCATATCTCCATATTATTTTCCCAGGCATAAAGCATATCCACATCATCGGGCTCGGGTGCCCGTAGCTTAACCACGCTATTCTCAAGGGTACTGAACGACATAAGCATTTGTTTGCCACAAAGGTATTTAATTTTGGAGTGAGAACCTATGCCGTGGCTCGATTCAATTACTCACTGCAAAAAAGAGAATGGTTCACATCCACTTTGGGCTGTAAACCATAGTACAAGTGCAGCTTACAATGATTAATTATTGAGATTTGTAACAACTACTCAATCAGCATTTTTAAATCGTCCTCGCCAACAATTGATGCCTGAGTGAAACCACTATCGATGGCCAGGTTAAGAGCGGCAATGGCATCGGACTTATGATCGAAATGCCCCAAGGCATAAGCAAAGCTATTCCTACGGCCAATTAACCGGAAACTCTCAAGCCCCGACTGAGAATTAACGACCTGCAGCTTATCAATATCAACATTTGTGTTAACTGGAGCCAAAAGGATGGTGTAGTTCTGAACCCTAATCTTTAGATGTTCTGGCACATCCAGCTCATCCACAACATCTACATTCCTTTCGGAATTCAACACCCTAATCGACGATCGGCGATTCAACCTCCTGCCAGCGGGATTATCGGTTCCATCGGGGAACTTATTTTGCGCTATGCTCTCCATTGAGCCTGCGCCTCTTACGGTTAAGCGTTCTGGCTCAATCCCTCTGTCGGTAAGATACCCTACAACTGATTTTGCCCTTCGGAGCGATAACCCTTTGTTATAGGCTCTTGACCCCTTGCTATCGGTATGTCCGCACACCTCTATTTCAAGGGTGGGGTTTTGATGAAGGAACAGGTACAACTTTTCCAACTCCCTTACAGCCTCATCCGATAGAGCATCGCAATCAAAGTCGAAAAGCACGCTTCGAATGGCCAAAAGTTTTCCAGCGTTAACCTCTTGGGGCTTGAGGTTAATGGTTACCCCAAAATCGGGCTCGGCAAAAGTATTAGGTATTGCAATGGGAATACTCTCCGTGACGTACCCTTCGCCTTTGGCTTCAATTCTATACTCCCCAGGGGTTACATCAAAAGCAAATAAGCCGCTAATATCTTCGGGGTTAACTTGATGTATGGTGTCATTAGTTGATGGACTTACAAGGACAACGTTAAAAAGTTGGCCTTGCACCTCGTAGCTATTTGCGAGCTGTAGGTGCCCCTTTATGGTTACCATTTCGGGTTTAACCTCGTTTACCAGCGAAATCTGATACAAATTGCTAATCCCGGGCTGACCTCGCTCAACCAACGACAC
>Ga0334898_1001128_pt1 | contig 32993 bp, 24 predicted proteins | sample GraSluR3_MG_10_FD_207228 | JGI IMG/M metagenome (GOLD analysis project Ga0334898, IMG submission 207228) | Sludge microbial communities from methane-producing bioreactor in Wageningen University, Netherlands - Granular Sludge_3_08-R3 | ecosystem: Engineered > Bioreactor > Anaerobic >... | reverse complement strand
GGACTCGCGAAGAGGTAGATGAGCGCTTGAAGCAAATTATGGAGAATATCCATGGTGCTTGTGTTCAGTATGGAACTGAAGCCGATGGTTACGTTAACTACGTTAAAGGTGCTAACATTGCTGGCTTTATGAAAGTAGCCAATGCAATGTGCGATCTTGGACTTGTTATGTAATAACACAGCATCTTTTATATATTAATGGGAGCCTAGGCTCCCTTTTTTTATGACCATGCCAAAAAATTACTTACTTTGTAGTAGTATAAACAATCATATTAACTTATTATGATAACATCGCAAATTGTTTACTTAGGCGAACTTCGAACGGAGGCAATACATGCTCTATCGGGAAATAAGCTGATAACCGATGCTCCACCCGATAACCAAGGGAAAGGCGAATTTTTCTCGCCAACCGATCTGCTGGCAACTTCACTTGGATCGTGCATGCTAACAATTATGGGTATTTCGGCTCGTGCTCATGGGTTTAGCATTGATGGGACTACGGTATCGGTAACAAAAGTTATGGGAACAAATCCGCGCAGGGTGGTTGAAGTAATTGTCGAGCTATTGTTTCCGCATAACGACTACTCGGCGAAAGAGCGAAAACTGCTTGAACTAGCTGCAAAAGAGTGCCCTGTGGCCAATAGCCTGCACCCCGATTTAAAGCAAACCGTAAAGTTTAGCTTTAGCGAGTAACTTCGAATTTCTCGCCTAACTATTTACCCAAGCAGAGGTTCTGTTTGGGTTTTTTTATCTTATTGCCTACTAAACCCAATTGAGCATTGCAAAGTTTTGATGAGATAAATCACTGTATTTTCAGGTAGGTTATTACAATTCAAAGGTGACTATTTGCGTACATTTACCTAACGCTTGCAGTTTTTTTGAATTATAATATTGCAAAATTCTTAGTTTCTTATGTTTATAATCGATCTTATATACAACCTCTCAACCCTTGTTGCGCTAAGCATTGTATCTGGTTTTATCGACAACCGATGGAGCAGTACTACTCACAAAGGGGCATTACTACAAGGTTTTTTGTTTGGAGTTGTAGCAATGCTTGGCATGATAAATCCCCTCGTATTTCAGGAAGGGCTTGTTTTTGATGGACGCTCGGTGGTTATTAGCCTTTCGGGTTTGTTCTTTGGGCCAGTTGCAGCAGCAGTATCAGCTGTAATGGCCATTGCGTTACGGGTTTACCAAGGAGGTGTTGGCGCAATAATGGGTGTTTCGGTTATTACAGCATCCGCGTTAATAGGAGTGCTTTATCATTACCGACAAAAGCGAAGAAATAAGCGCCTATCAACCCTTTTCTTTTTAGGGTTTGGCCTTTTGGTCCATATTGCCATGCTTTTGCTCACTTTTACTCTACCAATAGATTCGGCAATAGCGGTTCTTCGCAATGTTGGAATTGCAATAATTACTTTTTACCCGCTGGCAACTATACTTATTGGGAAAATATTACATGATCAGGAGATAAAAGCCAATACCATAAGTGCATTGCGAAAAAGCGAGTCGTTATTTAGGTCGTTGGCCATATCATCGCCTGTGGGTATATGTAAGGTTGATACAAAAGGTAAAATAACCTTTGTTAACGATAGGTGGTGTAGCATAGTTGGTTATAAGTGTAACGAAATAGTTGGGCACAGCTATGCTCACAAGGTTTACAAAAACGATTTGGCTGAGGTTGAAAAAAGTTTAAGGAACCTTACAGATAAAGGAGTTCCGTTTAACCTTGAGTTTAGGGTATTGCACCCAAGCGGAAAGCCATACTGGTTGCTTGGGCAGCTCGAGCCCGAAACCGATGAGTATGCAACCCTGCTGGGATATGTAGGAACACTTTTCGATATCGATGAGCGAAAAAAGGTTGAAGATCAGCTTAGGCAATGGGAGCTAATCTTCCGGTCGACTCGTGTTGGGATTGCCCTAGGTATTGGGGAGGATAAAACGTTTAGTAACATTAACCCTGCTTTTGCCGAGATGCATGGTTATACTGCTGATGAGCTAAAAGGGAAACCTGTGAGCATGGTTTTTCCACCCGATGAGGTTGGCCGTATTGCAGAAGAGATTAGTAAAGGGTACGAAAAAGGGTTTCACGTTTTTGAAACTTGGCATGTTAAAAAGAATGGCACTCGATTTCCCGTTAGCGTTAGCGTTACGGCCGTTTCAACTGAAACGGGTGCTCCTTGGTATCGAATAGTAAATGTGCAGGATATTACCGAGAGGTATGAGGCAGAGCGAAGGCTGCTAGCTGAGCAGAATAGGCTGCAAAATATTATTGAGGGAACCAACGTGGGTACATGGGAGTGGAATGTGCAAACCGGCGAGAATATCTATAATAACCGTTGGGCCGCCATGCTTGGGTATTCCATTGAGGAGTTAATGCCAACAACGGTAAATACGTGGAATTCGCTAATCCACCCCGATGATGAGGAAGAATCGTTAGAAAAGCTAAGTAAGCACTTTGATGGAAAAACAGAGTTTTACGAATGTGAGTTTAGGATGCGCCATAAGGATGGCCATTGGATTTGGATACTCGATAGAGGAAAGGTAATTGAATGGACTGGAGATGGAAAGCCCTTAAGAATGTACGGAACGCATATCGATATTTCGGAACGAAAGCGATGGGAGCAAACTCTTAAACAAAATCAGCAAAAGCTAAAAGAGCAGAATGAAGAATACCTAGCCTTAAACGAGGAACTGATAGATATTAATAAACGTTTACGCGAGAGTGAACAGCGCTTAAAAGAGCAGAATGAAGAATACCATGCTTTGAACGAGGAACTAACCGAATCGAATGCACACATACAGCATATTAATGCCGAGCTTGAAGAGGCTCGCGAAAAAGCAGAGGAGAGCGATCGGCTTAAATCGGCCTTTTTGGCCAATATGAGTCACGAAATTCGTACTCCCATGAATGCTATAATTGGCTTTTCCGAAATTTTGCTTAGGCCAAATCTCCCAAAAGAAAAACAAACCCTATATACCGAGGTGCTTAACGCATCGTGCGGTCAGCTGCTAAACGTAATTAACGATGTGCTCGATATCTCAAAAATTGAAACAGGGCAGATTGATGTATACGAAAGCGAGGTTAATGTAAATAAGCTGCTTAGGAATATCCAAGGGCTTTTTCATCACAATGCAAAAAATAAGGGTACTAGGTTGGATGTTAAGCCTGCCCTTTCCGATAGTGAGTGTATTGTAGTAACCGATGAAGCAAAACTTAACCAAATACTATCAAATTTAGTTAGCAATGCAATTAAGTTTACCGATAAGGGTAGTGTTGTTATTTCGTATGCTGTTGAGGGGAGTAGCATAAGGTTTTCAGTTACCGACACTGGCATTGGAATAGCATCAAAAGATCAAAAGCTGATATTTGAGCGCTTCAGACAGGCCGAGGTAAAGGCTAAACAGAATTACGGAGGAACCGGTTTAGGGCTTGCTATATGCAAGGCCTTTGTCGAATTACTGAGTGGGAGTATTGGCGTTGAATCTGAGCAAGGAAAAGGATCTAGGTTCGATTTTACTATACCCTATAAGCCAATAGCCATAAGTGCAACAAACGAATCTAAGCTGAAAGGGCAAAAGTACAATTTTAGCCATGCAAAAATTCTTGTGGCCGAGGATGAGCCTGCCAATATTTTCTACATTACCGAGCTGCTCGAAGAAACCGGCGCAACGGTAATTCAAGCCGACGATGGCGCTGTAGCAGTTGAGCAGTTTAACCTAAATCAGGATTTAGACATTATACTAATGGATATTAAAATGCCAAACCTAAACGGGATTGAGGCAACTAAAATTATTCGTAGTATCAGTAAGGATATTCCTGTTGTAGCACTAACCGCATACGCAATGTCGGGCGATAAGGAGAGCTGCCTCAAAGCAGGCTGCAATGTTTACCTAACCAAACCTATTGTTCGCGAAGAGCTGTTGGAAACTATTAATCAGTTTTTAGGAAAGTAACCACTCTAAACTGATGGTGATTATTAGTTGGGTTAAATAATTATATTGCTTAATTCTAGAATAGCTTTGAGAAACCAATGCCTACAGAAATATAGTTAGTATCGTTAATGGGTGAGGAAATGTAGCAATCAACCTGTGTGCTATTGTTAAGTAAGAAGGTGCCTCCTACCATAGAGTTGTGTGCAATTGAGGATGATTTATAGTTTATGCTATTGTAGTACTCGCCAAAAAGGCTAAGTTTTTCGGTTGCTGCATAGTTCAATCCAATGGCAAGCTCATTGTAAAATTTTGGCGTATCAGAATATGCTATGTGAACCACACCAAAAGCTGCTAATGCATTTGATAGCTTATAGTCCCATAATAACCCCAAAATTGGATTTATGCCAATGTTATTATCAATATCCTCAAGAACTATTTGGGCAAGAATCGATATGTTGTAATCTTCTTTTTCAATCGCACTGAATTTGCCCCCTAAGGCAAGGTTGTTTGAAAATTTTACCTCATTTTCTGCAGATGAAAACTGCATGCCCGACCAACCTAACGAAATCTCAAGATTGTTTGCAATACCATACCTAAGGCTTGAGATTGGTATGCTCTGCAATGTTGGAACTTGATTCCTTACAGGAAGTGCCAAATTATAGCCCATTTCGAGAATGAAGGATGTAGGGCTAACGGTGTAAGTTCCCGTGCTAAAACTAGGGCGATCGGTCGAAATTATTTCTTGGCAATTAGCTGAAATTACCTGTAATAGCAGCGATGTTATTGTTAGAAGAAATTTTATGCGTTTCATTCCGTAAGTATATGGTTTATAGCTTTGGTAAGAAAACGCTAATTTTATTTTCTAAGTCGTTCGAGTTGAAAGGTTTGGTAATGTAATCCTTTGCTCCAAGTTTAAGTGCCCGATTAATACTATCCATGTCGCTTCGAGCCGAAAGTATTACAACGGGTGTTTCATCTCGTAGCTTATTCTTTTCTTCCAAAAATTGAAATCCATCCATAACGGGCATCATTAGATCGAGTATAATTAAATCGGGTTTTTCAACAATCATCTCGTCTAATGCTTGTGCACCATCATCTACAATAATAACCTGGTAACCCCATTCAACAAGTAGTGATTCAATAAGGATTTGGTTAAAGTAAATATCTTCAACTAGTAGTATTTTTTTCGATGCCATTTTTGAAAAGTTTAGGCTAATTTACTACAATTTCTTTCGCATAACCAAAGCTTAACGAATTTTAAAGTACATAATCAACTTTTCAAATCCCTTTGCCCGTTCGCTTAACGCTTCGGAGCCAGTGGCTAGCTGCTCGGCCGAAACTGAGTTTTGCTGGCTGGTTTCGTTGAGTTCCTGTACCGATATATTTACCTGCTCAATGTTGCGAAGCTGTTCTGTGGCAGTGGCAACCACCTCGGAGATATACTCGGCGGTTTGCTGTACCTCGGGGATTAGCTTTTGAAGCAGCTGGTTTGCCTGATTGGTCGCATTAAGCGTTTTGCTCGATATTTCGCTTATATCATCGGCCGCTTGTTTGCTTCGTTCGGCAAGCTTGCGTACTTCGGTGGCAACCACGGAAAATCCTTTGCCGTGCTCTCCTGCACGGGCCGCCTCAACGGCAGCATTTAAGGCGAGTATGTTGGTTTGGAAAGCAATATCTGAGATAATCCTAATCTTATCCGATATCTGCTTAATCGAAATGTTGCTCTTTTGCGAAGTAACTCCAATTTTCTCAATGGCTTGCGAAACCTCATTAGAAATGGTGTTGGCATTCGATGCGCTTTCGGTTACTTGCTGCACCGATGATGAGATTTCTTCAATTGACGAGGCTAACTCCTCAACCGTTGATGCTTGCTCGTTTGCGCCTGAGGCTAGGTTCTGTGCTCCCTCGCTAATCTGCTGGCTGCTTTGGCTAATTTCCTGTGAAATGCCATTTATGCTAGTTACCACTTCTTTTAGTTTGCTAACCATTGCGTTAAGCGCATTAGCTAAAGCACCTATCTCGTCGAATCGGGTAATGGATAAATCGGTAGTTAAATTGCCCTGCGCTACATCTTTTGCAAATGTAACTCCTAGCCTAATAGGTTTAACCAGTGAGTTGCTAAGCGCTATAATTACAAGAAAGAAGATGCCAAAAACAACTGGCGAAAACCAGAACATAGTTGCAACCATTTCTGCAATTGCTTCATATGCTTCATCTTTATAGAGTTTTCCTACTACATAAACTCCATTGCCAACCTCTTGGTAGTAGAAAAAGGCTGTGGATTTTGAACTGTTTTCATTTACCTCCTCTGCAATGCGTGTATTTGACGGAAATTCGTTTACTAATTCTTTAATTAGCTGAATATCCGCTTGAGAACTGCTTGGCTTTGGGTGAATAGCAAGGTTGCCATTAGTACTGAAAAGAAAAAAGTATCCTGAGCCAATAAACTGATCCTTGGTAAAGTATTGTTCAAGCTCTTTCTGAATTTGAGTATCGTTATTGCTAGTTTTGTTAAGTAAGATTGAGGTTATATTGTTAAGCCCCGTTAGGTAGTCAATTGTTCGTTGATCGGTTTGCCTAATTATGCGTTTGCTTTCAAAAACGTATGCAGAATAGGCAAGTGCAATAACAAGAAACATTGCCGAAAGCGAGATGACAAGGTTCATGCGTGCTCTAATCTTGAGGTTTTGGGCTATTTTCATTTCAAATATTTTGCTGTTATTTGATATCGTTTCTTTTAAGTAGTACAATGCCTATACTTTTAGTTTGAAAAAGTCAACCATTTTCGACAGCTCTTTGGCATTGTCGGTAAGCATGTCGGTTGTGGCGTAAATCTCCTCGCCCGAGGCTGCGTTCGATTGTGTAACGTGATTAAGCTGTTGAATTGCAGCATTAATCTGTTGGATACCACCTTCAAGGTCAATAATTGCATTAACAACATCTTGTATAAGCATTGCGCTTTCTTTTATTCGGGGAATAACGCTTTGTAACTCGTTGCCTGTTTGCTCGGTAACCTGAACGGTGCTGTCCGATAGGTCGTTTATTTCCTGTGCGGCAATTTTGCTCTTTTCAGCTAGTCGCCTAACCTCTGTTGCCACAACGGCAAATCCTTTGCCATGTTCACCTGCTCTGGCTGCTTCAACGGCAGCATTTAAGGCAAGTAAATTTGTTCTGAATGCAATCTCGCTTACTACCTCAATTTTGTCGGCAATTTGCCTAATGGCATTTAGACTATCGGTTGATGCATTGCTTACTCTGTCTAGGTCGGTTGATGTGGTTCTTGCAATATTACCTGTTTTTGTGGCAATGTTTGAGGCGTTTTTAAAAGTACCAGCTATTTGCTCAACGGTTGATGCAAGTTCCTCAACGGTTGATGCTTGTCGATTGGCACCATCGGATACTTGTCGGGTTGACTCGGAAATTTCTTCGCTTGTTTGGAGCACCTCGGTTGCACCTAGGCTTATTTCTTTAACAACTGCCGAGAGTTTTTCCGTCATTTGGTTTAGTGATTCGGCAAGGTCTCCCGTTTCGTCGTTTCTTTTAATAGTTATCGATTTTTGCAAATTGCCTGCTGTAATAGCTTGTGAATACTCTAGCCCTGAGATAAGTGGTTGAGTTATTCCCTTGGCAAATCGAGCCACGATAAAAATAAAGATTGAAAGGAAAAAGATCGGAAAAAAAATGATCACAAAATTCTTTGTTCTTATTTCGGCCCTTGCTTCATGTTTTGGAATTTTTACAACGGCTTGCAACCCTTTTTGCGCAATTGGAATATGGTAAAGAGTCCATTCGTTAAAATCGGTTTTGCCGATACTCTTTATGGAATTGTTGGAGAAGTTTCGGGATATTGTGTTAGGTATTTGTTTATCCTCATCCGTGGAATGACTTTTTGGAGTGGCGAAAATTTCCCCATTAGCACTAATAACTAAGGGATATCCTCTATCAAAGTATTCGTATTTTGATATAGCGGAAACAATTCTCTCCTTAGATTGGATCTCATTGGCTTCGTCGTATAGCTGGTCGACAATCCCAGAAATGATACGGAGCTGATCTGTTGCGAATGAATCGTTATTGTGTTTAATACGCTCAACCTGAACGGTGTAAGTTTTATATGCAAGAACTAAAACCATTAAAACACCTAAGCCAACAACAATAAAGAGGAGCTTAGTGCTATACTTTTGTTTGCTGTATATATTCATCATCGTGAAATTTATGCTTGAAATGTAGCGTTTATAACAATTACATGCAATTTTTAAACAGTGATAAATTTTACTATTTATGATAAGTGTATCAATTATCCAATTTAAAAAAAAACTATAAAGTATTTATAAACAAATGAATCAATACTGATGTTGATAAAATATGTTGTTGATTGCTAGGGCTTAATGTGCTTTGCGCCTCAATTCCAATGTAAATTAAAAATCCTTAAAATGTAATTTGTATTTTTGCAATAATGTTAAGCGTTTGAGCTTGTATTTTTATACGATAGCTTAATATTTTTGTTTTGTAAACTAAACCTCATTTTATTTTGGCATCATCAAAAAACGTTGTTGAAACCCCTTTAATGAAGCAGTATAACGCAATTAAGCGTCAGCATCCCGATGCTGTTTTGCTGTTTAGGGTTGGCGATTTTTATGAAACATTTAGCGAAGATGCCATAAAAGCTTCTGAAATACTTGGCATTACCCTTACTCGAAGGGCCAATGGTGCTGCTTCGTATGTTGAATTGGCCGGTTTTCCTCATCATGCTCTCGATACGTATTTGCCAAAGCTCGTTCGGGCTGGTCAGCGGGTGGCCATATGCGAACAGCTTGAAGACCCGAAGCAAACCAAGTCAATTGTTAAGCGTGGCGTAACCGAAATGGTTACTCCTGGTGTTTCGTATAACGAAAATGTACTTGACCGCAAGGAGAACAACTTCTTAGCCTGTGTTCATTTGGAAAAGAAGCAAGCTGGCATTGCATTTATTGATATTTCTACTGGCGAGTTCTATACTGCTGAAGGTTCTCTTGATTATATTGATAAGCTAATCACCAATTTTAGTCCGAAGGAAATTTTAGTTGAAAGGTCAAAACATCCTGCTTTTATTCAGTTTTTTGGATCGAGATACTATACCTATAAGTTCGATGAGTGGGCCTTTAACGAGGATGGAGCAAGAGAGAAGTTGCTGGGCCACTTCCAAACAGCAAGTTTAAAAGGTTTTGGAATTGATAGCCTTCGGCTTGGTATTATTGCCGCAGGAGCATCGCTTTACTATCTTGAGGTAACACAGCACGGACAGGCAAAGCATCTCTCAACAATATCGCGTATTGATGAGGATAAGTACGTGTGGTTAGATAAGTTTACTGTTCGCAACCTCGAACTCTTCTTCACAATGAACGAGGGCGCTAAAACCCTTGTTGATGTTATTGACAGAACGGTTTCACCAATGGGAGGGAGGTTGATCAGAAAATGGGTGTCGCTTCCTCTAAAAGACATTAAACCCATAACCGAACGCCACGGCGTTGTTGAATGGTTTTTAAAGCATGCCGATTTTGCAAGTACGTTAAGTAGCGAAATTAGGGATATGGGCGATGTTGAAAGGGCAATTTCAAAAGCAGCGGTAGGTCGAATATCGCCTCGCGAGCTGGTTGGCTTAAAAAATGCCCTTAAAGCGCTAGTTCCGATTAAAGAGGTGTGTAACAATTCCAATGAGCCCACCCTACAACGTATTGGCGAGCAGATTAATCTTTGTGCTCGAATTCGCGACAGAATAGAACGTGAGCTAAACCCCGAACCTCCAGCTCAAATTGGTAAAGGGGCTGTAATTGCCAAGGGTGTTAACTCAGAACTTGACGAGCTACGAGAAATCCTTTATTCAGGCAAAGAATACTTGCTGAAATTGCAACAACGTGAATCGGAAAGAACCGGAATACCTTCGTTAAAGGTTAGCTTCAACAATGTGTTTGGCTATTACATTGAGGTAAGAAATACGCATAAGGATAAAGTTCCGCAGGACTGGGTTAGAAAGCAAACATTAGTTTCAGCAGAAAGATATATTACCGAAGAGCTTAAAGAGTACGAAGCAAAAATACTTGGTGCCGAGGAAAAAATCTTTGTATTAGAGCAGAAACTTTTCGATCAGCTTGTTTTTAGCCTCTCAGAGTATGTGCAGTCAATACAGCTTAATGCAAACCTAGTTGCGCAGCTCGACTGTCTTCTCTCGTTTGCAGCTAGCGCAGCAGAGTCGGGTTACTGTAAACCAACCGTTAACGATACGGATTCAATATCCATAAAGCAGGGGCGACACCCCGTTATCGAGAAAATGTTGCCCATTGGCGAGGAGTATGTTGCCAACGATATAGAGCTAAATAACGATAATCAGCAGATTATTATCATAACTGGCCCTAACATGTCGGGTAAGTCGGCTTTGCTCCGGCAAACAGCCCTTATTGTGCTACTGGCACAGATAGGCTCATACGTTCCTGCAAAGAGTGCCAGTATAGGTGTGGTTGATAAGATATTTACGAGGGTAGGGGCTTCTGATAATATTTCGCAAGGCGAATCAACGTTTATGGTTGAAATGCATGAAGCGGCCAGTATCCTTAATAATATTTCCGATAGGAGTTTGGTGCTGCTCGATGAGATTGGGCGAGGAACATCTACTTACGATGGTATCTCCATTGCTTGGGCAATGACAGAGTATATCCATGAGAATCCTCAAGGGAAAGCAAAAACCTTGTTCGCCACTCACTATCATGAGCTGAACGAAATGGAAGGCCAATTCTCAAGGATTAAAAATTATAATGTGTCAATTAAGGAATTGGATAATAAAGTAATATTCCTTAGGAAGCTTGTGCCGGGAGGGAGTGCGCATAGCTTCGGTATCCATGTAGCCCGAATGGCGGGTATGCCACCGAGTGTTGTAAAGAGAGCGAACGAAATTCTGGAGGAATTAGAAAACAGTCCTCAGCAAGGGCAGCAAAATATTGCAGCCCGACCCGGAGGCGATTTGGCTCAGGGTAGGGAAGGATATCAGCTAAGCATTTTTCAGCTTGATGATCCTGTTCTCAAGCAAATTCGCGATCAGCTTATTGCCCTTGACATAAACAACCTCACCCCAGTTGATGCCCTAAACAAGCTAAACGATATAAAACGCCTTGCAGGCGTAAAGGATAAAAAGTAGGATTTGGTATTTGTTTCGCGGATGGGGGTACGTTGCGTGCCCCGTCGGTTCAGGGCGATTTCCATATCCACCCGATAAACCTGCCAGCCGGCAGGCTGGTTTACATTGAAACGAGATAATTTCCTAATCGACCAGCCCTGGGGCATGCGATGTACCCTTTGTTGGTGCCTGTACTTTTCTTCTTTATCTCAATCTGTTCTGCGCTCGCCCGTGCGCTGGCCAAAGGAAATTTTTGCGCGCTGGAGTTCTTAAATCATAACGCCCAACTTTCCCTCGCAGCGTTCTTTTCTCAAGCAATTTTCCAAAACTGAAATGCAATCCGCCGATAAATTCGAGGTGAAATTCTTTCGTGCAGGATTTGGGTCAAGGTGTGAACTTTAAATCATGCAGGATTTCAGTCAAGGCGGAAAATTCTTTGATTCTGGTGAATTTTAAATTCTAAGCAAATCTCAAAACGCTGCTCTTCTCTCCTACTTTTCACGGGCGTTACTTCGGTCTAATCTGATTCTTGGTCAGGCGAAAAATTTACTAGCCTAGCGAAAGTCTGTCTGTGCCTAAAAATCAGGGTGAGATTTTCAGGATTGAGGTGGAAAATCAAAATCTAGGCGACAAAATCAAATCAGTTGACAGACTGCCGCTAGGCTAGCATTCTCCAGATTTTCAATCAGTATTGGCACCAACTATTCAATAGGAATGGTTAGCGAAACTTCGGTGCCCTTATCGATTTCGCTTGAGATGTGAAGCCGGCCCCCAATTTTGCTGATGAGATCTTTGCAAATGCTTAAACCAAGCCCAGTTCCTTTTTCGTTATCTGTACCTAATGTGCTTTTGTTTGCCGGAGAAGATAAGACTTCCTTAATCCTATCGTCGCTCATACCAATACCTTTGTCAATAATTTTTATAATAATATTGTCAGAATTTTCAGTTATGTAATTTATTGTCACCAAACTATTTGTTTTCGAGTATTTTATTGAGTTCGATAAGAGGTTTCGGATAATAATACCTAAAATTTCAGAATCAGCACTTAACGTAAGATCTTCTTTTGAAATGTCTTTAATGGATACTCCTTTTCTTTGTGATAAGTCTTTTAGAATGCTTACTTGAGTGGCAATGATTGCTTTTATTCTTGTTTCCTCTTTCTTAGTAACAATTTCTTCGGTTTGTGTCCAGGCCCAGTTTAGCAAAGTATCGGCAACATTAAATAGATTACGAGCCCTATCGTTTATTAGCTCAAGTCTCTTACGGAAATATTCTTTGTCGTTAATATTTTCATCAAAGTTTAGTAGCATTACTTCTGTAAGTCCCATGAATGCATTAAAAGGGCTTCGGAGGTCATGAGCGATAATTGATAATAAATTAGTTTTGGTTTTGTTCAAATTTTGCAGCTCAATATTCTGTTTTTCAATTTCAATTGTCCTCTCCCTAACTTTTTCTTCGAGTATTCTATTCCTCTCTTTTAAAAGTTTATAAGGTACGCTCTCTCCAATTTCTTGACCTTCGGCTGGTTGAGACCAATTTCCGTGTGCCAACTTCCACTCTCCATCCTCAAGTACCATTATGGCGGTTGTTCTATTGTTCGGACAATCTATACGCTCATCAGGAAAGATGAAGACCATATCCATTAATATCATTAGATAGGCAACATTATGGCTTAGCTTGAAAACTTCCAATTCTTTTATTTCAAATTCAAGAGGAGCTGGAGATTGATCAAATTCGCGGGCAAAAAAGCTGAGAGTATCTTTTTTATTTAGACTAACTTCATCGATTCCTGTGCCGAACATAGTTAACCCACTGGCAAATCGGCTAATCATGGCCTGCCAATTGCGGTTTGTGTATGAGTAGAAGTACTCGAAATAGGCGTTAATAATCTCCTGGTCTTTATGTTCTGTGTATTTTTTATCAATCATCCTGACAAGTATGATGTTCTTTTCCTACAAATATAATAATACAATAAATTCTGCACATAAGAGTATAATTAGTTCAATTGGATGAATAATTTGTGAAGTCAAATACATGTATAGGGAGATTATCGCAATAAAGACACAACAAATGTGTATAAAAAGATATAAAATGTACAAACAAAAAAGCAAAAAGGTGTAGATAGAGTTTTTTCAAACAGTAATGGGAGCCATTCAGCGCGAACAACTCCCATTCACTAGCCGAAACCTAAGTTTCATTTAGTGCCAGACTACGGTTATTCCGACCGGCATACAGCAAATATCTGGCGATATTAACCTGTAGCCCTACGCTTACCCAATTCTGCTGGTTAGAGCAAAATTTTCGAGCGGTCCTTTTGCTTACTCCAAAGAGTAAACTTCGGGGACAAAGTGCCGTTTTATAAAGACCTACCAATTATTAATTTGCCTTTTGGTTAGCCCGTCTAGTGCTTTTCTTTGCAGATCCACTTACTGTCAGTGGTAACCATTTTTTGTTGGCAGCATAACTCTCAGAAGGCAATCCTCTTTCTAGTCTTGCAACTTGAATTTGGATTCAGCATTTAATCAACCGAACATGTGTTCGTTTAATTTGCTGCTTTCGACTCAATCGGTTTAAGAACGCTAGGCGATCTTGGCCTGACTGACCTTGCCCGTAGAGCGAACCCTTTCGGACTTGGACTTCGGCTCTTGGGTTAGCAAATATTTCTACCTGAATGAGCTGTTTAAAACTACAACTAAGCAATTCTACATCAACTCCTAACCTTTTGAGCAGCCTTTTATCTCTCGTCTGGTATAACAAATATATATCGATTTAACACCGGAAATCAAGTTTTTTGGAGTGTATTAATTAACTGAATTTCAACATGCGATATTAACAATTGTTAATATTCTAAAACGCAATAATATGTAAGGATGTAGACGCAAAAGAGGCTTTCTTCTGTCGTTATTAACATCGCTTTAAGAAAAGTCAGCAAAAAAAAAATTGAGAAAAATTGATGGTTTACTGTTAAATAAGCTTGTGCTCTTTAAGTAGAGTCTCCATTTCGTTTTGTAAGAGCATGGCTTTAGTTCGTGCAGCACCAGCAAAACGCATGCTGTTATCAGAGTATAGTATGCCTCGTGAAGAGTTTACAAGCAATCCGCATTGCTTATTCATTCCGTGTTTTGCTACATCTTTAAGGCTGCCGCCTTGCTCGCCAACCCCAGGGACTAGCAGAAAATGATCGGGAGCTATTTTCCTTACATCGCTAAGCATTTCGGCTCTGGTGGCTCCAACAACGTACATCGTATTGTTTTCTGTGCCCCAGTGCATCGATTTTTCAATCACCTTTTGGTAGAGGGGTTTTTGATTTTCGCCGATAGGTTCTATCTGAAAATCATCGAAGCTATTGTTTGAAGTTAGCGCAAGTAGAATTACCCACTTGGACTCAAAAGCTAAAAATGGATCGGCCGTATCCTGCCCCATGTAGGGCGAAAGGGTTACTGCATGAAAATCGAGGTGTTGAAAGAATGTTCGAGCGTACATGCGCGATGTATTTGCTATATCGCCACGTTTTGCATCGGCAATTGTAAAAATACTAGGGTGATTTTTGCGGATGTACTTTATTGTTTTTTGAAGGCTATTCCAGCCCGATGCTCCATGAAGTTCGTAAAATGCAAGGTTTGGTTTGTAGGCTACGGCATAGTCGGCTGTTGCATCAATTATTGCTTTGTTAAACTCAAATATTGGGTCATCCTTTGATAGCAATATTTCTGGGATTCGGTTTAAATCCGTATCGAGGCCAATGCATAGGAAACTTTTTTTTAGCCTAATCTGCTCAAATAGCTGTGCTGAAGTCATGCCCTTTGCCTATTTTAATGTTTAAATGATTCTATGCTTCGCTTAGTTTCAGTCTTTCGGCGTTTTCGGCAACCTGAAGTTTTTCGATTATTTCATTTAGCTCTCCGTCAATTACAGCCGAAAGGTTGTATAACGTTAGGTTGATTCTATGGTCGGTAACTCTTCCTTGAGGGTAGTTATATGTTCTAATCTTGGCTGAACGGTCGCCTGTTGAAACCATGGTTTTTCTTTTCGAGGAAATTTCGTCAAGATATTTTTGATACTCTAAATTATAAAGCCTGGTTCTAAGTTCAGCCAAAGCCTTATCGAAGTTTTTTAGCTGCGATTTTTGATCTTGGCACTGCACAACTATACCCGATGGAATGTGCGTTAATCGAATGGCCGAATAGGTAGTGTTTACGCTTTGTCCCCCAGGCCCCGATGCACAAAAAGTATCCTTACGTATATCCTCCATTTTAAGGTCAATGTCAAACTCCTCGGCTTCGGGCAGAACAGCAACTGTTGCAGCCGATGTGTGAACTCTGCCTTGCGTTTCGGTTTGAGGTACCCGCTGTACCCGATGTACGCCCGATTCGTATTTCAGTACACCATAAACTCCATTTCCGGTTACGTTAAGTACTACCTCTTTGTAACCACCTACAGTACCTTCTGAAAAATGAGTAACGTCATATTTCCATCCCTTGCCTTCAATAAACTTAGTATACATACGGTATAGGTCGCCAGCAAATATACTTGCTTCGTCGCCTCCGGTGCCAGCCCTAATTTCAAGAACCGCATTTTTGCTGTCCTGAGGGTCGGCCGGAATAAGTAGCAGCTTAATCTCCTCTTCAAGCCGTTCTTTTTCTTCCTCAAGTTCGTCAATTTCCAACTTAGCCATATCGCGCATCTCTTCGTCCTTCTCGGTGTTAAGGATTTCCTTGGAAGAGCTGATATTGCTAAGGATATTCTTATACTTATCGTATGCTTCAACAATAGGTTCAAGCTCTCGGTATTCCTTGTTTAGGCTAACGTATCGCTTCATGTCTGCTATAACAGCAGGATCGGTAATCTGCTGGCCTATTTCCTCAAATTTTCGCCTAAGACCTTCAAGTTTTGTTAGTATGCTATTTTCGCTCATAGTATAGTTTAAATTGCTGCAAAGTTAACGCTTTTATCGATATTTAGTTTGGAGTATATGTGAAGATTTTGCATAAAAAAACCCGCCTTTGAGGGGCGGGTTTCGCTGCTGGTGGTGCCACGTGGAATCGAACCACGGACACAAGGATTTTCAGTCCTTTGCTCTACCAACTGAGCTATGGCACCAGCGTTTTGCGGCGCAAATATAAGTCAACTTTTGTAAACTGCAAACTAGTTTTAAAGGTTTTTGCTCTTCTTTTCTTATCTGTATTGATAATCAGGTTGATTTTTAAATGATATTTTAATATTTAGACACTATCTAAATAACAGTTTGGCTCATCACGCTAAAACAAATGCTATTTTATAGTGTTTGAACATGAATAAATTTAGATATTGGGTGTTTCATTCCATTTCATTACGTTTGCATTTCAATTATTGCCCCATGAATTTCGATACACATACATTAAGTAATGGCATTAGAGTAGTGCATGGTCGAAATGCTTCGCCTGTGGCTTACTGTTGTTTAATGGTTAACGCTGGTACTCGCGATGAGCTTGATAGCGAGCACGGCATTGCCCATTTTGTTGAGCATGTAATATTTAAAGGAACTAAACGCCGCAAGGCTTATCATATTATGAGCAGGCTTGAGGATGTTGGTGGAGATTTAAACGCTTATACAACCAAGGAGGAGACGGTAGTGCACGCCACTTTTTTAAAAGATGATTTTCATCGGGCAGTCGAACTTCTTTACGACATTTTTTTTAACTCTACTTTCCCCGAAAAGGAGCTTGTTAAAGAGAAGGATGTAATTATTGATGAGATAAACTCTTACAAGGATTCACCATCGGAGCTAATTTTTGACGACTTTGAAGAATTACTCTACCCAAACCACCCGTTCGGCCGAAATATTTTGGGAACCAAACGTCATATTAAACGCTTTACAAAGGCGAACATTGAGAGCTTTTTAAAAAGAAACTACAATACTGATCAAATTGTGTTTTGCTCTATAGGTAATATCCCTTTTAAAAGCGTTGTGCGCCTTGCTCACAGGTATTTTGGATCAGTATCATCAAACTACCGATCAGAGGTTCGAATGGCAATCCCTCATTCGAAACCACAGCACAAAGAGGTTGCGAAAAGTACATACCAGAGGCATTGCATGATAGGTTCGAAAGCATATGCATTGAATAATGAGGACAGAATAGGCTTGTACTTGTTGTCAAATATACTGGGTGGTCCTGGCCAAAATTCTAGGTTGAATTTGGCGCTTCGCGAACGAAATGGGTTGGCTTATAACGTGGAGGCAACCTATACGCCATACTCCGATACTGGGGTTTTTTCGGTATATTTTGGTACCGATAAGGCTCAGTTTGAGCGCGCACTTTCATTGGTGTATGCCGAAATGAAACGATTAAGGGATGTTCCTCTTGGCGTTCAACAGCTGGTTAAGGCTAAAAAGCAGCTTATAGGTCAGCTTGCCATCGCAGCTGAGAACAGCGAGGCGTTAATGCTAAATACTGCTCGTGCATACATGTTTTTTAGCGAAATAGACATGCTCGATAATGTGAGTCAAAAAATTGAGTCGATTACTGCCAATGATTTAATGCGAATTGCCAACGACATTCTCGATCCACATAAGCTATCAACCTTAATATACAAATAGATGGAAATAGATCCGGGTTTGGGTAATGACTTAGAACAATACCTTATTAACCATTCATCTCCCGAGGACGAAATCCTTTATGAGCTTAACAGGTATACTCACCTTACAAGCCTTCAGCCTCGAATGCTAAGCGGACCCATTCAAGGCAAATTTCTTCAGTTTATATGCAGTATGCTTAAACCCAGCAGGGTGCTTGAGATTGGCACTTATACAGGCTATTCGGCAATTAGCATGGCTCGAGGATTGAGTAATGGAGCAGAACTCCATACCATAGAGATTAACGATGAAGTGCTTGAAACAGCAAAGTTGTTTGTTGCCAAAGCAAATCTCAGCAGTATAATTCAATTCCATTTAGGTGATGCGCTCGATGTAATTTCCAAAATTCAAGGTTTCTTTGATTTGGTCTTAATTGATGGCGATAAGCGTCAGTATCCCCAATATCTCAATGCAGTAATTCCTCGCATTAAAGTAGGAGGGATTATTATAGCCGACAATGTTTTGTGGAGCGGAAAAGTTCTTCTTGAAAAACCCGATGATAGCTATACTAAAGGCGTAATGGAGTTTAACGAGATGGTCTCGGCTAATAAGAAGTTGGATAAGGTGGTTTTGCCTTTACGCGATGGGCTTACATTAATCCGCAAGATTGCAGAGTAAGATGAGAATTGAACCATTTTGCCTAACATCTGTTGTAATATTGTTAAACATAACATTATGGCAACATATAGTATAAAAGAGTTATCGCTGCTTTCGGGTATTAAAGCGCATACAATAAGAATTTGGGAGAAAAGGTATAACATGTTCTCACCTAATCGAACCGATACCAATATAAGAAGGTATTCCGATGAGGATTTAAGGTTGGCACTCAATATTGTACTTCTGCAGAATATGGGGTATAAGATTAGTCGCATTGCTCGACTTAGTTCCGATGAGGTATCTAGTTTGGTTAGTAAAGGTAACCAGTATGCAACTCCGCCACCTGTTCCCGAGTCGCTTTTTCTACATGCCATGAACCTTGAAAAGGACAGGTTTGCAGCTAAAATTCAGGAAACAATAGATGATAAAGGTCTTGAATGGACTTTTGAAAACTTGATTGTTCCCTTTCAGAAGAGAATGGGGATGTTATGGCAGGCAGGCACTATAACACCAGCGCAAGAGCATTTCTCATCGAATATTCTACGCGAAGTGCTAATAACCTCTTCACTTCAGCTTAAGCCTAGTAAGCTTAGGAAGGAAAAAATGCTCTTCTTCTTGCCTGAGGGGGAATTACATGAGCTTGGCTTGCTTTACTACAATTATATTGCACGTAAAGAAGGGATTGACACTATTTACCTAGGACAAAATGTACCGATAGATGATGTGGTTGAGGTAGCTTCGAAACAGAATGTCACACATTTATTTACCTCATTAACCCTTGTTCAGCCACAGGATGTTATTGAAAATCTTCTGAATAAGTTAAAAACAGAATTAAATAGTATCCCTGTTTTTGCTACAGGGCATACCATTGAGCTGTATGCAAATAAACTTTCTGATATTGTTAGCATAGCAAGTGCACAGCGTTTTAGAGACTCTTTAGGTAAAGCCTAATTTTAGTGGTTTATACAATAGCCCATTGCAAGTAAACTTGCAATGGGCTATTCTTTTGTTGTAACTTGTAAATTATGCCATGTTTAGTGTTTTCATATTTAAGCAACACATCTCCTTTATTTGGAACTAATTTAGAAGTCAATTTATCATTCCCAGTAAAAACAAGGAGAATGGACGGTCGCCAATTTAGAAAAGAAGCTTAAACGCACCCTGTGGTACATATTCCCATTTGCTTTTGTTTAATTCCGTTGTATATTTGTATAGACATTTATTTAGACTAGATAAAAATAAAAACTTAAATCATACAATTATGTCAACAGCAGAATTCACCACAGCACTAGTTGAGCTTGAGCCAAATTTGGAGAGATTTGCATACAGCCTGACCGCTAACCCAGAGGATGCTCGAGACCTACTTCAAGAAACTTTTCTGAAGGCATTAACCTATAAGGATAAGTTTGAGGAGAATACCAATATTAAGGCATGGACTTTTACCATTATGAAGAATACGTTTATCAATAACTATCGAAAAGCAGTAAAGCAAAAAACTACTTTCGATTCAAGCGATAATCAGTATTTGGTAAATGGTCGAGCATACGATGAAAGCCCAGAATCAAATTATTCACATAATGAGATTACGAGAAAAGTAAATGAGCTTGACGACGATTTTAGGGTACCTTTTCAAATGCATACATCCGGATACAAGTATAAGGAGATTGCCGAAAAGCTAAACCTAAAAATTGGTACAGTAAAAAGTAGGATTTTCTTTTCCAGACAAAAGCTTATGAATGCTTTACCCGATTATCAGTAGAATATGTTTTAGGTGTGTTTTAATATTAAGTTTGTTGGTTAAAAGCGGGTAGATTCAGGGGTGAATCTACCCGCTTTTATTTTGTCATGTATGTTATTGTATAATGTTGACAATAAAATACATAAAATTTTTTTATTCTTTTTTTGTAGAAAAACGGAAAAATAAGTTGTATAACTGATAAATCCGTTGTATGTTTGTTTTAATAATTATAAACAATTATTAAAATGAATAAATTGACTAAGAAAGAAGAGGAAGTAATGAAAATCCTCTGGAAATGTAAAAAAGCCTTTGTAAAGGATATTCTTAAGGAATATCCAAATCCAAAACCCCATTATAACAGCGTTTCTTCCTTGGTAAGAATACTTCAGGATAAAGGTGTTGTTGGTTTTACTCAGTATGGTAACACCTATGAGTATTTTCCAATTTTATCTAAAGAGGATTACCGCAAGTTCTATATTAAAGAGATTATTAATGAATATTTCGAGAACTCCTTTTCAAAAGCAGTTGCTTCTTTTGTTGAGGATGAGAATCTTGACTCAAAAGAAATTGAAGAGATTGTAAATCTAATAAAATCGAAATAGAAATGAATACTGCTGAGGATTTTCTAATTTACTTGTTGAAGGTTTCTGCTGTTACTGCAATATTTTACCTAACCTATCATTTGCTGTTCAAGGAAAGTAAACATTTTATTTTTAATCGTATCTACCTTGCTGGTTCATTTCTGTTCTCTTTTATAGTGCCCATGTTATCTTTTAACACTCCTTATTACACTATACAGGCAAATACTTATCTTCCCAACGGAATTATTGAGAATATAACAAAATTGTCTGAGAATAAAGATATTGGAGTCTTTCTTGGGCCAATTGAAATTCTACTTATTATTTACTCGATTGGGTTTTTAAATTTCCTTATCAAACTGGGGTTTGCTTACAAAACAGCCGCAAATGTAAAAAGTAAGTGTGAAAAGTACCACATGGACGATTTGAAAGTATATGTATCAAATGAAAGTATTAATCCATTCACATTTTTGAATAATATAGTTATAGGGAAAAATATTCTTAATCATAACTCGCTGGAAATGATTTTATCGCATGAATCTGTACATGCCAATGAAAAACATTTTTATGACATCCTACTAGCCGAAATCCTATTTAGTTTGCAATGGTTTAATCCACTAGCCTGGTTTTATTGTAAGGCTATAAGAAGAAACCTAGAGTTTCGTGTAGATGATGTTGTGCTTAAAACTTCTGATATGCAAGAATACCAAATGATTATGCTTTCAATGGTTCTCAATAGGGCTAAACCTTCCTTGTTTGCGGAACTTAATTCAACAAACCTTAAAAATCGAATTATTATGATGAAGTCAAAAAACAAAAACAAATTCAATGGAATTGCTCGTTTAGCAATTATTCCAGTTGTAGCTTTAGTTCTTTTTTCATTCTCAGGTCGAGAAACTGTTATGGTAAATGAAAATCAGGGAGGAGGAGCAAGTAGTATTAATCAATCTTTAGCAGCTGATAAGGTTAAGGATTTAGAAGTTAAGTCAATTGATGACTTTAGAAAGTTTTTGGCAAAGAATTTAAGGTACCCTGAAGATGCAGCAACAGCAGGTAAGGCTGGACATGTAAAATTATATGCAAAAGTTAGTGACAAGGGACTTATTGAAGATGTTGTAGAAGTGCAACCTAAGTCTGATTTTACTAATATCGATGAGGTTGTTGTTACTGCTTATGGTAAATCAATAGATAAAAATGAAGACTCATTTATTGATGAAAGTCTCAAGAAAGAGGTGCAAAGGCTTATTAAGTCTAGTCCCAAATTAGAAGTGCCTGAACTATTTGGAAAGTGGATAAGAGTAAATATTGTTTTTGTACTGCAATAGATAGTTTTTTTTGACGATTTTATTTAAAGCCTGGCAATAGTCAGGCTTTTTATGATCCTATGATTGTGTTGATGTATCCGTCTGTCCGGGTAATTTGTTAATCCTATATAGGTATAATTTCGACTTAGGCTAGTGATTGCGGATACGTAATGCATTGTCATCAATAAAAAAGCCTCGATTTCTCGAGGCTTTAGTGGTACCCGGAGCCGGGATCGAACCGGCACAGCCGCAATGGCCACAGGATTTTAAGTCCTGCGTGTCTACCAATTCCACCATCCGGGCCCAAAATGAAAAGAAAAGTGCTAATAGTAAAAAAGCGGAGTTTATCCGCTTTTAACTTTGAGCGGAAAACGAGACTCGAACTCGCGACCCCAACCTTGGCAAGGTTGTGCTCTACCAACTGAGCTATTTCCGCATTATTTCAAAATCATTAGCAACTGACCGCTCTCAATTGCGAATGCAAAAATATTGCATTTCTGCAAATCTCCCAAAAAAAATGCTCTTTTTTTTAATTTTGATTACCCTTTTTTTGTTTCTGTTTAGCTAATAGCTGTTTACAGTGCTATATTTCCATGCTTACGAGGTGGCTGCTGGTGTATTTTGGTCCTTGTAAGTTCAAGTGCCTGAATTAGCTTGCTGCGTGTTTGCTTTGGTAGAATTATTTCATCAATATATCCAAGTTCGGCAGCCTTATAGGGTGTGGCAAAGGTTTCTCTGTATTCGTTAATTAGCTGTTGGCGTTCGTTTTCGTTGTTAATACTTTTCCTGTGGATGATATTGACAGCGCCTTCGGGCCCCATAACTGCAATTTCGGCAGTAGGGTAGGCGAAGTTGATATCGGCTCCCACCTGTTTGCTCGACATAACGCAGTATGCACCACCATATGCTTTTCGGGTGATTATAGTAATTTTTGGAACAGTTGCTTCAGCGTAGGCGTATAGCAGCTTGGATCCATTCTTAATAATCCCATTCGTTTCCTGTTCGGTGCCAGGTAAAAAGCCCGGAACATCAACAAAAGTTATGATGGGTATGTTAAATGCATCGCAGAACCGGATAAACCTAGCGGCCTTAACCGACGAGTTAATATCGAGTACTCCGGCAAGGTGTGCTGGTTGGTTTGCAACAATACCAACTGTTTGTCCGGCCATTCGGGCAAAGCCAACAACAATGTTTTTAGCAAAATGCGATTGTACCTCAAGAAAGTTTGAGTCATCAACAATAGCTAAAATAAGCTCTTTTACATCGTATGGTTTATTTGGATCGGCTGGAACAATGGTTTGCGTTTTATCATCTTCTCTATACGGATCATCGTTGCTGTTGCCTAATGGGGTGTCTTCCATATTGTTTGGAGGCAGAAAACTCATCAGTTCTCTGATCAGCATTAGGGCTTGCTCATCGTTATCGGCCATAAAATGTGCTACACCGCTTTTTGCATTGTGCGTTATGGCTCCACCAAGTTCTTCTTTTGATACTTCTTCGTGGGTAACAGCCTTAATCACATCGGGGCCAGTAACAAACATGTAGCTGGTATCTTTAACCATTATAATAAAGTCGTTAAGCGCAGGTGAGTATACTGCTCCACCTGCGCAAGGCCCCATTATGCAGGTTATTTGGGGTATTACACCTGAACTTCGAACATTATTGTAGAATATTTCTGCATATCCAGCAAGACTTTGAACACCCTCTTGAATGCGAGCCCCACCCGAGTCGTTTAGCCCAATTATTGGCGCTCCGGTTTTTAGTGCCATTTGTTGTAGCTTGATAATTTTATTGGCATTTGCCCGGCTAAGAGTACCTCCAAGTACCGTAAAATCATATGCATAAACGTATGCTATTTGTCCATCAATTTTGCCGTAGCCAGTGATTACACCATCACCAGGAATTCGGTTCTTATCCAAGCCAAAATCGGTTGAGCGATGTACAACAAGTTGATCAATTTCGTTGAAGGTGTTAGGATCGAGGAGGTCGGCAATTCTTTCACGTGCAGTTTTCTTTCCTGCATCGTGTTGTTTATCAATTTTTTCTTTACCCGATCCGGCAATTGCTTCTTTCTGTTTTTGCTCAAATAGCTTGTATTTTTCTTCGAGTGTATACATTTGTTTTATGTTTTAAGTGGGAGCCGCTCCGTAATGCGGAGAAATAGGTTTTTAAACTTAGAGTGAACAGTGTTGAGTAATAAAACTACTCAATCTCAATTAGTGGCTGATTGTTGGTTACCGAATCGCCCTCGTTAACCAGAATGCTTTTAACCACTCCATCAATTGGCGATTGGTAGTCGTTTTCCATTTTCATAGCCGATATGACAATAAGCGTATCGCCTTTCGATACGTTTTGCCCTTTTTTAACAGGTATGCGAACCACTTTTCCTGGCATTGGTGCGCTTATTAGCCTGTCGGAGTCGCCAATGCTACTGCTATTTCGGCTCTTTTGGTATCGACTTTGGGCATCGATTATTTCAATTTCGTGCGATGCGCTGTAAGTATTTACAAAGTAGTTTTTTGGGCCATTCCCAGGGATTAGCTCAATGTTGTACGATTTTCCCTCATGTAAGATTGAGTATACACCATCTTCAACCATTACTAAATCAACGGAATAAGTATTTCCATCAACCTCAATAGTAGCTTTTGTACCATCTGTTTCCAATAGTTTTACCTTGGCATCTCTGCTACCAATTCTTATATCAACTGCCATAGTTTAAATTCTTTGAAGTGCTTTCATTAGTCCATAATCCTTCCACTTGTACTTATCGCCATTGCCCGATAGGGCAAAATCGCCCATTGCCGCTTTTTCAAACTTTTTAATGTAGTCGAAATATGCAGCAATAATTGCCATGTCAGCACTAATTGAGTTGTCGTCATCGCATGGAGCCAACAGCTCCTCTTTGTGTTTGTCAATAAAGTGAGTGTCGTATTGTCCAGCGGCAAAATCGGTGTTTCGCATAATGCGCTCGAGGAATTTTGTTGATGTTTTAACACCTGTAATCTTGTATTCGTATAGTGCTCTTCGCATCCTGTCTATTGCTTCTTTCCTGTTTCTTCCCCAGGTAATAACCTTGCTAATCATTGGGTCGTAGTGCATGGGGATTTCATACCCCTCGTAAACATACCCATCGGTTCTTACTCCAAGTCCGTTGGGCTCACTAATGTGTCTTACTATACCAGGGTTTGGGGTGAAGTTATTAAACGGATCTTCCGCTGAAATTCTGCACTCGATAGCATGACCGTGTTGTTGAATATCGCTCTGTTTAAACGAAAGAGTATCTCCAGAGGCAATTTTAAGCTGCTCCTTTACTATGTCTATCCCAGTTGTTCTTTCCGTTATTGGGTGTTCAACTTGTAGGCGGGTATTCATTTCCAGAAAGTAAAAATTTCTGTTGCCATCAACTAAAAATTCAATGGTGCCGGCACCAAAATAGTGTACTGCCTTTGCCGCAGCAATAGCAGCGTTGCCCATTTCTGCTCGTAACTCCGGAGTAAGGAAGGGCGAAGGAGTTTCCTCAATTACTTTTTGATGCCTCCGTTGCACTGAGCATTCACGTTCAAAAAGGTGAACTGTGTTGCCGTGTGTGTCGGCCAGTATTTGAAATTCAATATGATGGGGCGATTCAATGTATTTCTCAATGTAAACCGTATCGTTGCCAAACGATGTTAGAGCTTCCGATTGAGCCAGTTTTATGGCGCGAAACAGCTCTTCCTCTTTTCTAACAAGGCGCATCCCTTTTCCTCCTCCTCCTGCAGAAGCCTTAATCATTATAGGCAAGCCAATTTCATCTAAAATTTTTCGAGCAGATTCGTCATCGGTAATCTTTTCTTGAGTTCCTGGGACAACAGGCACTCCTGCCTCAATCATTGTTTGACGCGCAGTTATTTTATCGCCCATGCGAATTATTGCATCAGATGATGGACCAATGAATATTATACCAGCATCTCTACATTTCTGAGCGAATTCGGCATTCTCCGATAGAAACCCGTAACCAGGGTGAATAGCATCAGCATTTGATTTTAGCGCAACATCAATAATCGTATCAGCATTCAGGTAGCTCTCGCGCGAAGGCGAAGGTCCAATGTGGTAGGCTTCGCTTGCATATCTAACATGCATTGCATTACGATCGGCATCGGAATATACCGCCACTGTTTTAATGCCTAACTCTCTGCACGATCGGATTATTCTTACGGCAATTTCACCCCTGTTTGCTATTAATACTTTCTTAATCATGTTTGTGTTTTTATTATTCAGTAAAGCCAGTCCCAAATTTTTATCGCAACAAATATAAGTCAAAAACATGTTGCAGAGCATAAAAAATAAATAAAAAAGTGTTGCAAAACATTGTTGTGCGACATATTAAATTGATGTATAGCAATTTGAGACTTAAGATAAATTGCTAAACATTTGATTCTGCTCTTTGTTTTGTTTGGCTTCTTTTACTTGTCAAAATTTTCCAAAAGAATTACCTTTACAGGCTTAATTTTAAAGTTTACAGATATGGGAGCATTTCATGCGTACGACATTAGGGGTATTTACAATAAGGACTTCAATAAGGATGATGCATATAAAATTGGCTACTTTTTAGTTGAACAGCTAAATGCTGATAAAGTGCTAGTTGGTCGTGATGCCAGAGTTTCGTCAGATGAGATTTTTGAGTACTTGGCTAAGGGGATAACCGATGCAGGAGCCGATGTGTATGATGTTGGCCTAGCAACAACACCTATGGTTTACTATTCAACGGCAAAATATGGATTCAATGCATCGGTTCAGATTACAGCCTCCCATAATGCCCGAGAGTATAATGGCCTTAAAGTATCGCGCGAGAATGCTCTACCTGTTGGGTACGATACTGGGCTGAGCGATATTGAGGCAAAAATTAAAGCCAATACTAAAATAGTAATTGCCGATAAGCAGGGAGAGATTAAGCAGATGCAGGTTCGCGATGAGTACGTAAAATTCTTGAAGCAATATGTGCAGGATTACAGCCACATGCGCATTGGAATTGATTGCTCAAACGGAATGGCAGCTCTTCTTATTAAAGATTTACTGGGGAATGAGCCAGTTTACATTTACGATGAACTTGACGGAACCTTCCCAAATCACGAGGCTAATCCGTTAGTGCCTGAGAATGTAGTCGATTTACAGAACTTGGTTAAAAGCGAAAAATGCGATATTGGAATTATTTTCGATGGCGATGCCGATAGGGTAATGTTTGTTGATGAGAACGGAAGGTTTATTTCTCCCGATTTAATGATTGCAATTTTGGGACACTATTTCCTTGAGGAAAGAGGAGAGAAGGGACTCGTTCTTCAGGATATTCGTACGTCAAAGGCTGTGGGCGAATACCTTAAACCAATGGGAGGTGAGATGCGTACTTGGCGAGTGGGAAGAGCCTTTGCGGCATATAAGCTACGAGAAATAGGTGGAGTGTACGGTGGTGAACTTGCAGGGCATTACTATTTTAAAGATTTTTTCTATTCCGATTCGGGTTTAATGGCCTGTTTGCTAATTCTGAATGTAATTTCTAAGTTTAAAAAGCAAGGCATTACCCTTTCGCAGGCAATTGCCCGAATTGAAACTTATGCAAACTCGGGAGAAATAAACTTTAAGATTGAGCGAAAAAAGGAGGCAATGGATGCTGTTCGAGATTACTTTACCACAAGCGAAGAGCCAACTGCTTCGTTCGATTTTGATGGCTATAGGGTTGAGTTCCCCGACTGGTGGTTTAATATTCGCCCATCGAATACCGAGCCCTACCTTAGGTTTATTGCCGAGGCAAAAAGCACAGAGCTTCTTGAGCAAAAGGTGGCTAAGGTTAAAGAGATTATTGCCAAGCTATCCTAGATGTAATTATTGCATATTTGCTTCCTTTAGCAAATCGTTATAGCTTTTGGTAGCGCCAACTTTATTGAGTAAGGCGCTATCTTCCTCTATGCTGTATGCAATTGACCGGCTTATTGCTTTTTTTGGCATGCTCACCAGTACAAAAACGGTGAACTCGTTGCCAGCTTGAGTTTGATATTTATCAATCTCTGAAACTCCAGAAAGGGTAGCCGATACCTTTTTACGAATAACATCAACCTTTTGCTTAACTACCATTCCGTTTTCTACTGCTGAAATAATTTTTGTAGTTTTTGTGGTTACAACTGGTTCAACTTGTTTAGCCAAGTTTTTATTGGCATCGAGCATTGCTTTGCGATAGGCAATATCGGCACTTGCTGATGAGGCTTTGCCTACGGCAAATATTTTGTTACTCGATTCTGGCTTTTTCTTAATCCATTTTGGGGCTCTGTTACCTACGTCCTGGCAGTTCGAAAGTATTGGGATAGCGAGGAAAGCTATAAGTACAATCTTCTTTTTCATCATATTCGTTTTGTTGCGACTTAAATCATAATCTGTGCCATAAAAAAAGCACAGCGATAAAATGCTGTGCTTGGCGTTACCTGAACTGGAGTTCTATTTCTGTGCTATTGCATCAACAATTTTTGCTTCTAGCTCATCGCTAAGCTCGGGATTATCGAGTAAAAGGGCTCTAACTGCTTCGCGACCTTGGCCAAGTTTTGTTTCGCCATAGCTAAACCACGAGCCGCTCTTTTTAATAATGTTATGATCAACACCAAGGTCGATAATTTCACCTGTACGCGAAATGCCTTCGCCAAAAATTATGTCGAACTCTGCTTTACGGAAGGGTGGGGCAACCTTGTTTTTCACAATCTTAACCCGAACTCGGTTACCGGTTGATTCGTCGCCATCTTTAAGCTGGGCAATCCTTCTGATGTCAACTCTAACCGATGAGTAGAATTTAAGGGCATTTCCACCCGTTGTTGTTTCGGGGTTACCGAACATGACTCCAATTTTCTCGCGCAGCTGGTTTATAAAAATGCAGCAGGTGTTTGTTCGTGCTATGTTTGCCGTAAGCTTTCGGAGCGCTTGCGACATAAGTCTAGCCTGCAACCCTAGCTTGTTGTCGCCCATTTCACCTTCAATTTCTGCTTTGGGGGTAAGTGCTGCAACAGAATCAATAACCACAATATCAATAGCTCCCGAGCGGATAAGATGATCGGCTACTTCGAGGGCTTGCTCTCCGTTATCGGGTTGAGAGATTAAAAGCGTTTCAACATCAACACCGAGTTTTTCTGCATAGGTTCTGTCGAATGCATGTTCTGCATCAATAATGGCGGCAATACCGCCACTTTTTTGGGCTTCGGCAATTGCATGTATTGCGAGCGTTGTTTTTCCTGACGATTCGGGACCGTATATTTCAATTACCCTACCGCGCGGAAAGCCGCCTACACCTAGTGCGTAGTTAAGAGATATTGAACCACTTGAAATGGTGGGAACATCGAGAACGGCTTTATCGCCCATCATCATTATGGTTCCCTTGCCATAGTCCTTGTCAATTTTATCCATGGTTAGCTGAAGCGCTTTCAGCTTTTCCTTGTTTACCTCTTTTGCCTTTTCAGGCTTATCAGCCTTTTCTTTATCCATGTTTTTGCTCATAATTAGTTGCTGTTATAACTTTATAGTATTTGATTTGCGTGCTCTTTAGTTTTTACTTTTTCAATAATCTCTTCAATTATTCCTTGCTCATCAATAACAAAGGTTGTTCGGTGAATTCCATCGTAACTTTTTCCCATGAATTTTTTTGGGCCCCATACGCCGTAATCCTTAATTATCGCTTTCTCAGTATCGGCAATAAGCGGAAATGGTAGGCTGTGCTTCTCAATAAATTTTTGATGCGATTGTTGCGTGTCCGCACTAATTCCAATTACTTTATAACCTTTGCTTAGCAAGCTGTCGTAATTGTCGCGTAAATTGCAAGCCTGAGCAGTGCATCCTGGGGTGTTATCTTTTGGGTAAAAGTAAAGCACAGCTTTGCTTCCCTTGTAGCTATTTAGGCTAATGGTTTTGCCATTTTGATCTTCTCCAGTAAAATCCGGAGCCTTATCACCTTTCTTCAAATGTGTCATTTTGTGTGCATTTAGGTTTGTAAAGTTAACAAAGATTGATCAGATATTCTTGACGTGAATGATTTGTTTGCATACTAATTTATTAACAATGTTTTTTCTGCTTTGATTAAAAGTAGGTTGAGATTTTGCTTGGGAAAACTTCTTTTTTTGTTTGATAAATGGACTATTTTTGCAGGTTGTTTTGTGTAGCAATTTTTTTCTGCTAAACCCATTTTTTAAAACTTAAGCGATTTTAACGCTTCCCTTGCTTTATGTACGATTACCTTTTAGATAAGAACGATGCTTTTTTTGCCATTTCTCTTCAGGATCATAAATTTCTTGGTCCTGTTTTGGTAGCCCATATGCTTAAGCTAATGAGTAAAGAGGGAGGAATTTTCAGCATAGCTGATAACATATTCCCTGAGAATACTGATAAGTGGAAGGAATATCTATCCCCATCAGCAAAAAAAGTTGTTGGTATTATCGATGAGATTAGTGATAGTAGCTTGTATAGGACTTTGGGCAAGGGAAAGAAATCGTTAGCGCACTTTTTCGATGCAATTAGCTGCGACGAAACGTTTGGTAGCTACGTGCTAGCATACGTTAATCGTAGGGTGGCAAAATGCTTTGAGATAATTGTGAGCGAAAAAATTCCGGTATTTCTTCGCGATAAAAAATTCAACAACCTATATCTCGATCAAAGCCTTGGCTATAGCGAGCATTATGCAAAACCAGTGTTCCGCTTTTCGGTAACCGACACCGAAACGCAATACTCGCTAAAAGCATTGTGCAATGGACAAACGCTAACGCTAAAGTGTAGTAACGCCGTTGTTGTAAGCAATTCGCCCTGTATTGTTCGATTGGATAAGAAGATACTCCGATTTAACGACATCGATGCCAAAAAGCTTATCCCGTTTTTTAGTAAAGATTATGTAGTTATTCCTAAATCGGCTGAGCAAAAGTACTTTGAGACTTTTGTGCTGAACACCATACGCAACAGCAATAGCATTGTTGAGGCAAATGGTTTTTCAATTGTTGATGAGGAACGAAATAGGCAAGCATTGCTAATACTTGAACCTTCTCTTAATGGACTTATAGTTTTAATGCTTTACTATAGGTATGGTGCTAAGGATTATCTAGGGCATACAAAAGCTCAAAACGAAGTGGTGCTTAACATTAATGGCGAATACAACTTTTTGCGTTTTGCACGAAATGAGCAATGGGAGAGCGATATTAAGCGGTTACTCTTGTCGTTGGGATTACAAAACAACCAAGGTGCCGAGTATGTGCCCAAAGGGATGCAAACCGAGCATGATATAGTTGAATGGATAAACCGAAATGCGAACCTGCTTGCTTCCAGTGGAATTCAGGTTGAGCAAAGGGCGATGCAAACGAAATTTTACATTGAACACTTTAACCTCGATTTAAAAGCGAATTATGGAAACGACTGGTTCGATGTGTTTGGCACCGTTACGCTTGCAAACTATCAGTTCCCATTTATTATGCTTCGAAAAAATATTGTTAAAGGCATAAGGGAGTTCGTGCTGCCCAACGGAGAAGTATTTATTATTCCCGAAGAGTGGTTTGCCAAGTATAAACCTTTAATGGCTGTTGCAAAGGGCGATGGCGAAAGGCTTAAATTTTCACGATCGGCTTTCCAATTCATAAATCAGGCTGAGGTGGAATGTGCTGAGGCAAAGCAGCTAAAAGAGAAATTTGAGAGTTATAGTATTAAAACAGCGTGCGATATTCCAACGGAGTTTAATGCTACGCTCCGCGATTATCAGAAATTAGGTTTGCTCTGGCTTCAAATGCTAAACAACTTGGGCATGGGCGGATGCTTAGCCGACGATATGGGGTTAGGTAAAACTATCCAAACGCTAGCCATGCTGCAGTACGATAAGGAGAGTGTCCAAACCTTAGATGTTAATGATAGCAATTTGCAAATGGTCAAAACGTCGCTGCTTGTTGTACCTACATCGCTGCTTTTTAATTGGCAACGAGAGATAACTCAGTTTGCGCCTACCTTATCGGTTTATCAGTTTGTTGGCGCAACTCGCACAAAACAGCTCGATTGGCTTGCAAGCCACAATATTGTTATTACAACTTATGGAGTACTCCGAAATGATATAGAACTGCTTAAGGATATTCCCTTTAACTATGTAGTTCTTGATGAAAGTCAGGCGATTAAAAATCCTACGAGCAAGGTGTACCGATCGGCAATGCTTTTAAAGGCAAAACACTTTTTGAGCCTAAGCGGTACGCCTATCGAAAACTCCCTTTCTGATTTGTGGGCGCAGCTTAACTTCATAAATAGAGGAATGCTCGGTAGCTACAAAAAATTTCGCGATGAATTTATAACTCCCATTGAGAAGGAGGGAGATGAAGAATCGCAAGAGAGGCTGAAAGACCTAGTTAAACCTTTTATACTTAGGCGAAGCAAACAGGATGTTGCCCCAGAGTTGCCAAAGCTTTCCGAGCAAGTGGTGTACTGCAACCTTACCGATGAGCAGAATAAAATCTACGAGAGAGAGAAGTCTGAAATTCGCAATCAGATAATTGGAAGCATTGAGTCTAGCGGTTATGGTCAATCATCAATATCAATATTTAGAGGACTTACTAGGTTGAGGCAAATTGCAAATCATCCAAGCATGATAGAGGAGTATGCTAGTGCCGACTCGGGGAAGTTTGAAGAGGTTTGCCGAACCATAGAGACCTTAGTAGAAGAGAACCATAAGGTGCTTATTTTCTCATCGTTTGTAAAGCATTTGCGGATTATCGAAAAGTATGTAACTGCGCAAGTATTTGGATATGAAATGCTAATTGGGTCAACCCGAAATAGGCAGCAGGTTGTCGATCGTTTCCAGAATGACCCAAATACGCAGCTTTTCTTAATATCAATTAAAGCGGGTGGAGTGGGATTAAACCTTACTGCTGCCGATTATATCCTTGTGCTCGATCCTTGGTGGAATCCGGCGGTGGAGAATCAGGCCATTGCAAGGGCTCATCGTTTAGGGCAGGATAAGCACGTATTTGTATATCGGTTTATTTCTGCGGATACTGTGGAGGAAAAAATTCGTAAGCTGCAAGAGAGTAAGCTATTGCTATCGGGTCATTTTGTCGAAAATG
>Ga0334898_1001127_pt1 | contig 33018 bp, 31 predicted proteins | sample GraSluR3_MG_10_FD_207228 | JGI IMG/M metagenome (GOLD analysis project Ga0334898, IMG submission 207228) | Sludge microbial communities from methane-producing bioreactor in Wageningen University, Netherlands - Granular Sludge_3_08-R3 | ecosystem: Engineered > Bioreactor > Anaerobic >... | reverse complement strand
GGCCTCGGCAAGGCATTGAAGGACCATGAGCAAAGCGTGGCGCTTGGCCGGGGGGACGCTGCCCAGGGCCCGGTCCAACTGGAAGGCGTCGAGGTTTCGGGCCTCGGTCACCGTGAGGCCCTGCAGGAGTTCAGTGGCCACGCTGGCGGCGGCCACCGCCGCGCCACAACCGAAGGCCTGGCCACGGACCTCGCGCACCCGACCGTCCGCCACCAGGAACTCCAGGCGCATCCGGTCGCCGCAACGCTCGAAGCGGGCCTCGCCGGCGTGGGTGGCCCCGGGTAGCGGGCCGGAGTTGCGGGGGTGGGCCGCGTGGTCGAGGAGAATGGGGCTAGACATGGGGGGATCCGGCGGATCGGGGCCTGGTCGGGAGCGCGGGGGCGAAAGGCCAGAGGAGCATGGGCTCCAAGACGGGGGCCTCACCGGGAGTCGGGGTAGCAAGCCGTTTTGCGAGAAGGGTGAGTTGCATGGCGGGGTCCGAGCCTTGGACCACATCGCCCATCCGGGACACGCCGAGGGCTGCCCGGCTGCCGGCGTCGCCGGGGCACGGGGTTGTCAACCGTGCTACAATGGCGGCAGCCGAAACGAACCGGACGGCGTGAAGCCGGGCGGGGAGATTCGGGTCCGGGAGTCCGCAGGCCTGAAGTTGGTAGCTCTGGTGCCTGTGGGCTTCTTCATTTTCTCGCGACGGGAAAGGCTCGGTGGAATCCTCCTGTTCTCTTGTCAGCGTCGTTCGCCGCTCTGCTAACAGTAATCCATGATGGTCCTGCCGTCAAGCCATCTTCCAAAGATCCAAAGATCGGCGCGGACCGCAGTCCCTCCCGGTCTGTGCCTCAAATCCGTAGAGCCGGCAGAACCAGGCACGGCGCAGCAGGCAACCTTGACGGCGAAGGCCGCAATCACCTACGCTCAGTGGCGAACATGGCGAACAAGATGCTTGGAGACGAGATCCGCTCAGCGCGGCTCCAGAAGGGCCTGGGTTTGCGGGAGTTGGCGCGATCCATCGACCTGACGCCCTCCTATCTCAGCGACATCGAGAATGATCGCAGGGTTCCATCGGAAGAAGTCCTCAAGACTCTGGCCGGCGCTTTGGATCTGAACTTCGATCACCTGATGGGTCTGGCCGGGAGGTTCGGCCAGGAAGCCGAGCGACTGCTGAGGCGGACTCCTGCCTCCGGCGTCCTGTTCCGCCGGCTCTCCCAGCGGGAAGACGCCGAAATCCTGGTCGACAGGTGGCTCAGGGACCTCGACCCGGCAGGTGAGGAGGGGGGCAGGGAATGAGGTCCCAACAGACCAGGGACGGGTTGGTCCTGTACTATTCCAACATGGAAATCGAGGAACGGATGGAGGCCGCGCTCCGGCGCAGCGGCCTGATCCCGACCCTGGAAGCCCCGGTGACCCCTCTCGACCGCTTCATCGAGCAGTACCTGGGCGTCGTACTGGACGAATGGGCCGAACTTGACGCGGATCTCATGGGGCAGACGGACTTCACGGACCGCCCGATCCGGATCTCGATCAACCGACGCCTGACGGAAGAGGCCGATCATCCCGGCTGCCATCCCGGTTTGAAGGGAAGACGCCGAGCCACACTGGCCCATGAAGCCGCCCACGTCCTCCTGCACGAACCGCTATGCCCCTCCCAGCATCCCGACCAGGAGAACCTCTTCGAGGAGGAGCCGCCCTCAAGCAAACGCTGCCTCCAACGTTGTTTCGCCCGGGACATCTTCCCCAGCCCGGGCCGGCCGCCCTCGGATTGGCGCGAGGTGCAGGCCAACAAGGGCATGGCGGCGCTCTTGATGCCGCGCCCGGTTTTCTGTGAAGCGGCCTGCCAGCAGATTCGGCAGGCCGGATGGAATGAAAACCAGATCTTCCAGGATTCCCCCGAGGCGCAGATCCTGACGGTGGAACTGGCCCGATTCTTCCAGGTCTCGCGCCAGGCTTGCGAAATCAGGCTGCGCACCCTGAACTTCCTCCACGACAGGAGTCAACCTCGACTCGCAGGCTTCTGAAAGAAGCGCCCGACTGGTGGCGCTGCCACCGCTTCATGGTGGCAGCCTCTGGCCCCGCGCTGTCGTGTCCGCGACCAGGCTCCGCGGCTGCTGGTCTCCGCCATGAATCTGCGGAGATGCTACCAAATCATGGCGGAAAGTGCAGACGGGGGGAGAGGGGCTCAGAGCGGCAAGAGGGGGGCGGCCACAAGGCCCGCCAGCACGCCTCCCAGGATCGGGCCGACGATCGGGACCCAGGCGTAGCCCCAGTCGCTGCTGCCCTTGCCCTGGATCGGCAGGATGGCGTGCATCAGGCGCGGACCCAGATCGCGGGCCGGGTTGATGGCGTATCCCGTGGGGCCTCCCAACGAGGCGCCGATTCCCAGGACCAGCAGGGCCACCGGCAGGGCACCCAGGGCGGCCAGGCCCCTGGCGTCGCCGTGCCGACCGAAGGCCAGCACCACGAAGACCAGCACGAAGGTACCGATGATCTCGGTGACGAGGTTCATGCAGGGGTTGCGGATCGCCGGGATCGTCGAGAAGACGGCCAGCTTTGAGGTCGGGTCGGGTTCGGCGTCGAAGTGGTCCTTGTAGGACAGCCAGCACAGCAAGGCGCCGATCATCGCGCCCAGCAACTGGGCCACCAGGTAGGTGGCCAGGTGGGCCTTGGCCGCGGGGTCGCCCGCGGCGACCAGGCCCAGGGTGACCGCGGGGTTCAGGTGGGCCCCCGACTTGTAGGCGGTCAGGACTCCGCAGTAGACCCCCAGGGCCCAGCCCACGTTCACCAGCAGGAACCCGCCCCCGTGGCCTTTGGCGCCCTTGAGCACCACGTTGGCAACCACTCCGCCTCCGAACAACAGCAGGATGGCGGTCCCCACGACTTCAGACAGGAAGATGGTCGAGTCCACGCGGTGCACCTCGCTTCTGGATTGATTGAGGAGAACGCCTGTTTGGCAGTCCCCGGGAGAGTTCCTCCCTGCACCTGTTCGTGGTCCCGGGGCGGATGGCGCCAGGCCCCCCTGCCCGGCTATTCCGGCTCGAAGTCCAGGTCTTCGACGGGTTGTCTTTCGAACTTCACGTCCCGGGCCAGGGTCAGGTCAAAGAACACCCAGTCGCTCACCGCCAGGGCCCCCGAGCGGGCCAGTTGCAGGTGGCTGATCCCGGGGTAGACGGCGATGGTCTGTCGTCCATGCCGGCGCTCCTGGTCCTCGGTGAATCCCCTCAGGACGCTGCGGATGACGAAGGGGTTGAACTCGTACATCATCGGGACCACGAAGTCCACCTTCCAGGCATACCAGTCCTGGCAGGCGAAATCATAGCCTGAGAGGCGGCGTCGGCCGTTGTCCCGCTCCCGGTAGTACAGGGGCAGGACGGCCGCCGACAGGGCGACCCGCCGATCGAGCCCTTCCCGGATCCGGTTGACCAATTCCGTCAGGGCCGCCTGGCGGCGCTCGAGGATCGCCCGGCAGCGCTGGTAGCGCTCCATCTGGGCCGGGTCGGCCGGGTTGTAGTAGCTGTACGATCCGCTCTGGATCCCCAGGTCTTCGGGCAGGCCCTGGCCATCTACCGGGAAGCGGATATGGTCCAGGTGCAGGCCGGCCAGACCCGGGTGCCCGGCGGCCAGGTTCAGCAGGGCGGCTTCCAGGCGACGGGCCACCTCGGGGTGTTCAGGGTTGAGGAAGACGGGGCGCAGTTGCTTGTTTCGGGGGGCAGGGAAGGGGTCTTCGACCGAGGAGATCAGGAGGAATCCCGGTTCGCGGGCCCCGGCGCGCAGGGCCTGACGAACCAGGGCGCCCAGGGGATTCCCTCCATGGGGGACGCCGTGCCGGGCCAGGATCTTCTCCAGCTCCCGGGGCTCGCTGGTCCGGTCGAAGAGGTCCGCAGCCTCGGACAGAAGCGCCCGGGTGGCAGGGGCCGCGACCGGCGAGTCCTTCAGGCGCGTGGCCTCCCCTCGCAGCCAGGCGGCCAGCAGGTCGTTCCAGAGGCTCTCCCCGGAGTGCCAGGGCAGCATCACGGACGTGTTGTCCATCTTCCAGTAGAAGGCGTGGCACCAGGCGTGGATCTCGATCCCCAGGGGGCGGGCCTCGTCGATGAAGATCTGCAGGGGGTCCTGCACCTCGTCGGCCAGGATGCGGTAGTCCCAGCGCAGGTGTCGGTAGACCGGCAGGCCCTCGATCCCAGGACGGAACGGCTGGACCGCGGCGCGGTAGTTCCCGGTCTGGATCCCCGGCGCGATCGAGTAGCCGCGCAGCCAGGTCTCCAGGAAGACGGTGTTGACGCCTTCGGCAGCCAGGCGCTCCAGGGTCTGACGGGCGATCCGGCGCACCTCGTCCTCGGTGTAGGAACGCGTGCCCGGCAGGATCCAGTCGGGGGCCAACCAGACCCCCGAGACCCCACCGGGGGCCGCCCTCACCGATAGGGGCACCAGGGCGAGACCAAGCAGGAAGACGACGAGAAGGAGGGCCCGGCGCATGAACGACCTCCGGAACGGAATCAGGCCGTCTTCCGCCCGGGGACGAGCGGTCCTTCCCGTTCTACCAGCCCCAGACCCCACACATCATGGGGATTCCGCACATCGGCATCATGGGCATGCAGAAGAGGCTGGCCATCGGGAAGAGGAACCAGGCCGGGCTGACCAGCGGCATGGGCGGGATGAGCCAGGGGGTCATGCACATCGCCGTCCATGGCATCTGGAAGCCCGTTGGGTTGAACCAGGAGTCAAACCCGTAGCCCTGAGGCCCGTAGCCCTGAGGCCCGAAGCCCTGAGGTCCGTAGCCCTGCGGCCCGAACCCCTGAGGCCCGAAGCCCTGCGGCCCGTAGCCCTGAGGTCCGTAGCCCTGCGGCCCGTAGCCCTGAGGCCCGAACCCCTGAGGCCCGAAGCCCTGAGGTCCGTAGCCCTGAGGCCCGTAGCCCTGAGGCCCGTAGCCCTGAGGCCCGAAGCCCTGCGGCCCGTAGCCCTGAGGCCCGAAGCCCTGAGGCCCGAAGCCCTGAGGTCCGTAGCCCTGAGGCCCGAAGCCCTGAGGTCCGTAGCCCTGAGGCCCGAAGCCCTGAGGTCCGTAGCCCTGCGGCCCGTAGCCCTGCGGCACCTCGGCCGTGAAGGGCGGTGGGGGCGGCGGCGGTGGAGGATCCCCCGGGGCGGTGGTGGTGCCTTGGGCGGCGGCACCGGGAGCGGTCGCCTGTGGAGGGGCCGGCTCGGCGAGGGGTGGAGCCTGGGCGGGCGCCGGGGATGTCGCTGGAGGAGCTTCCTGGACCGGTGCGGGGGGGACTTCCGCCTCGGCGCCTTCCAGCAGGGCATAGGCTTCCTCGGCCGAGGGCATGCCCAACTGCTGGCGCACGTGCGGCCCCACCGGTTCCGCTCGCAGGTGGATCAACCGGGACCACGGGTCGACGGCTTCCGGCCCGGCGGCCTCTGGGCTGGAGGCGGGCGAGTCCAGGAAGCCCGCGGCGTCCTCCGAGAGGAATTCCTCCGGGGTCTCGGGTGAAGCGGGTGGTGCCGGGAGAAGTGGGGCGGAAGGGCCGGCTTCCTCCGGGATCACGCCGGCCTGGCGGAGGTCCTCCACCATCTGGGCCATGTCGTCGGTCCTGGGTTGCTTGAGGGGCACGCTGAGGGCGGCTGAAGGCTGGGGTGAGGCCTCCTCGGAAGGGGGCACGGCGGTGTTCGGGGGCGGGGCCTCGACGTTCGCGGAGGGGGAAATTTCCGGTGCGACTTGGAGGTCGGGCATCCCCAGATGCGCCCGGACGAAGGAACCCACGGGGGTCGGAGGCAGTTCCTCCAGGCGGGCCCAGGCATCCTGAGGCTCAGCCAGGCCAGGGTCGGCGGGGGCCGCTGCCCTGTCCGCCTGGACCGGTGCGCCCATGCTGGGGGGCAATCCCGCGATGTCGGTCTTGCGAATCTCCATGGCCTGCCATCCTCGGTCGGTATTCGGGGTTTCTGGTCCGTCCAGCTTCCCGCTTACCCTACATTCTAGGGGATCCCGCCGGGTGCAGAGTTGAACCCGACGTGAACACCAGGATGGCTTCTTCGGTCCATCCGCCGGCGGCCTGGACCTGGGCCCGAGTCTGCAGGAGGTCTGGTCGTGTCGTGTCGAATCCCACCCTGGACGGTGGGAAGGAGACTTCAATGGCTGCGGGGGAGGCGAGTCAGGCCTCGGCCTGTCTCCTGGTGGTGGACGACGAAGAGGCTTTACGTCAACTCCTGGCCTCAGGGCTGAAGCGGCAAGGCTTCGCCGTGATTCTGGCCGCCGATGGTCGCGAGGCCCTGGGAATCCTGGATGGCGGGCAGTCGGTTGACCTGGTCCTGACCGATATCGTCATGCCGCGCCTTTCGGGGCTGGATCTGTGCTCGGAGATGATCCGGCGGTTCCCTGAGATCCCGGTCCTGCTGATGACCGGCTGCGTCGACCAGCCCCCTTCTGATTGGGGGCTGGAGGTTCCCATCCTGCGCAAACCCTTCCGGTTGACCTGTCTGTGCGAGGTGATCCGCAGGAGCCTTCGAGGCTTGCCTCCGGTCCCGGTCAGGCCCTGGCCGTCTGAAGGATCCGTTGGGCCTGGTGCAGGACCTTCTTCTCGTTGAGGTAGGACAGCTTGCGCCAGGCCTCCCCCAGGGTAAACCAGCCCACGGCGTCGGCCTCGTCATCTCGAGGTCCAGCCGCCTCCTGCACCAGGGGCATCAGGTAGAAGAGGACCACCTTGTGGTACAGGGTCCGGTTCTCCTTCCAGTAGAAGTCGTAGTCGATCTGGTCGATCCGCTCACCGATGGCTGCCAGGTGGCCCGTCTCCTCCAGGATTTCTCGGACTGCAGCCTCTTCGGAGGTTTCCCCCGGATTGACCCGGCCCTTGGGCAGGGCCCAGATCAGCCCGCCGCGCTTGGCAATCAGGCAGACCTTCAGGGTGCTCCCCTCCTTTTTGTAGACGACCCCACCCGCCGAGCGCTGGACCGCTTCACGTCGGCCCTCTTCCGGCTGGCCGGGAGGCTCCCGGCGCGGGAGGTCGTCCGGAGCTTGATCGCGTGCTGCCCTTTGGGCCAGTTGGTGGGCCTGGCGGTTGGCCTCGCGGGTCACCTCACTGAAGCGCAGATCCAGCTCGCGGGCCAGTCTCATGGCCTCTCGGAAGAGGGGCCGCAGCAGGGGGTCGCGCACGCGGAATTCGCCGCGCATTTGTCGCACCAGCAGGGGGTTGTCGGAGTGGATGTGCACCTGGGTGTGGCCAAGATCGCGGGCCAGGTGCAGGGCGCGCAGCATGGCCCGATAGTTCGCCTGGTGCCCTGTGGCCCGGCCGATCGCCTCGGCGATCTCCTGGGCCGGGTCCCCTTCGGGGCGCAGCACCAGGCCGATTCCAGCGGGCCCCGGATTCCCCAGGGAGGCGCCGTCGATGTAGATGTTCAGAAGTCCAGGCACCCTCGCCACTTCTCCCGGCAGGTCTGGCGTCCTCCGTTGGCCGAATAACCCGGCATGCAGCGCAACCATCAGGCCTCGGTCGCCTCGGGCGAGGTCTTCACCTGGCGATCCGAACGCAAGTACGTGCCGGGATTCATCGGCGAGTCCCTGCTCTATATGTTTCGTCCCCACGACGGCTCCCCCAGGTTCACCATGCTGGTCTCGATCCCCAGCAGCCTGATCCCCCGGATGGGCCCGGACTTCGACCGCCTGGTCGAGGGGGGCTGGCCTCACGCCGAGCGCGAACTTCGGGCCGGGGTTCGCTCCGATCTGCGCATCGAGCTGCAGAGCGGGCAGGAACCGATCGTGACGCCCGCCCACGGCCTTCGCAAGTTCCCGCTGCCGGGGGCCGACGAGGGGGAGCTCGGGTCCTGGGGGTGATCCTCAGGCCGGGTCAGGGTCCAGGTGGCTCAGCCGGACGCTGGTGATCCGCTGTCGGTCGACCCCGGCCACCTCCAGGCGCAGGCCGTCCACCTCGATCGATTCGCCTTGCGCCGGGACCCGGCCCAGGAGGCCATAGACGTATCCGCCCAGGGTCTCATACTCGTCGACGGGAAGGCTCAAGGACAGGGTGGCGTTCACGTCCTCCAGGATCATCTTGGCATCGACCAGGGCCGATCCGTTCTGCTCGCGGATGACGGTTGGAGGGTTCTCGGGATCATACTCGTCGGTGATTTCACCCACGATTTCCTCCAGGATGTCCTCCATCGTCAGAAGGCCTTCCGTCCCGCCATACTCATCGACGACGATGGCCATGGCCACCTTCTCCTGCTGCAGCTCGCGAAGGATCAGGTTGACCGTCTTGCTTCCTGGAACGAACTTGGCGGGGCGGATCAGGTCCTGGAGGGGGGTGTCGGTGCGGTTCTGGCGCTCGGCGGCCAGCAGGTCCTTGCTGTAGACCAGGCCGACCACCTGGTCGATGCTGTCGCGGAAGACGGGCAGGCGCGAGAAGCCCCGCTCGATCATCCGGTCCACCACCTCTTCCAGGGGCATCTCCAGCGGAACCGCCGCGATGTCGACCCGTGGCACCATGACTTCCCGAGCGATGGTGTCGCCGAACTCGATGATCGAGTGGATCATCTCGGCCTCACCCTGTTCCAGGACCCCTTGGGCCTTGCTGGCCTCCACCAGTTGCAGGACGTCGCCCTCGGTCACCAGGGGCGAGGCCGGGACGGCCGACGGCGAACCCTGGGTCAGGGGACGGGTGGCCCACACCAGCACGGCCAGCAGGGGGCCAGACACGGCCTGGAGGAGGCGCAGCGGCATGGCCAGGCGCAGGAACATCGATTCGGGGTGGCGCAGGGCGGCCAGGCGTCCCAGCAGGCTGGCCAGCGCGATCAGCAGCGCGGCCAGGGCCAGGGCCGCCAGAAGCGCCCAGGGCCCCGGGTGGACGCGCCAGGCCAGGATGGTGGTCTGACTGCCCACCAGCATCAGGGCCACCGCCTGGGCCCCCATCACCGCGGTCAGAACTCCAAAACGGTCCTGGAGGGAGCGCAGGTCCGCGCGCCCCTCCTCGACCAGGGCGGCCAGGCGCAACTGGCTGAACTGTGAGAGGGCCGTGCTGGCGGCTTCCAAGAGCCCTGAGACCAGGATGGCGGCGGTCACCCCGCAGACCAGTTGGATCTCGGTGGCCCCGCAGGGACCCCAGGCGCCCATCAGGGGACCACCTTTCGGGCCGCCAGGTGCAGGCAGAGGCTCAGCACGACGCCCAGGGTCGCACCCCCCAGAACCTGCGGCCAGCCGTGGATTCCCGTGTGGACGTGGCGACGCGAGACCATCGCCGCGAAGGGAATGGCCAGCAGACCGGCCAGGGGCTCGCGGGTGACCGAGAGCAACGCGGCCGAGACCCCGAAGGCCAGGGCGGCGTGGCCCAGGACCAGCCGGCCCGGAGGGAAGGGGCCACGATGCGAGACGGCCAGGGCCACCACCAGCCCCAGGGCAAGGAGGATTCCCGCCAACCAGAACAGGGGAACGGGGTCTCCGGCCAGCCGCGACCAGCCCGATGCCTGCAGTTCCCAGGACACCGCCGCCACGGCAGGAATCAGGACGTGCCAGGCGACTCCCAAGGAAAAGAAGGCAGAGACCAGGACGGCGGCCGCGGCGACATCCTTGGCGATTCGGGCCAGGGGATGGTGTCCCTGGATGGTCATGTTCACCACCGATTCGATGGCGGTGTTGATCAACTCGGCCACCAGGACCAGGCTGGTGGCCCCCAGGACCATCAGGACGCCCAGCGGGTCCAGGGGCAGGACCAGGCAGGCCACCAGGACGGCCACCGCCGCCACGAAGTGGATCTTGACGTTGCGTTCGTGTCGGACGGCATAGACGATTCCGTCCAAAGCAAACTGGATGCTGTCCAGAAGGTTCCGGCTCTTCCCTGGCAGGGGCGGCGGGTTTCCCGGTCGGGGGCGGCGCGCCGCCCCTCCGCTGCGTCGGCGGGCGACCAGACTGGAACGCGAGCTCACAGGGCTCCGTCCCTTTCCAGTGCGGCCAGGACCCGGTCCTCGAGGTCCTTCATGCGCTTTCGCGACTCGGGATCGGGATGGTCGTACCCCAGCAGGTGCAGGACGCCGTGGCTGATGAGCCAGGCCACCTCGCGCCGGAGGTCGTGCCCCTGCTCGGAGGCCTGGCGTCGGGCGGTCTCCAGGCTGATCACCACGTCGCCCAGCAGGCGGGGCTGGCCGGGGGGAGGAGGCGGGGGGACCTGCCCCTCCCACAACGAGAAGGACAGCACGTCCGTGGGTCGGTCCTGCCCTCGGTAGTCGCGGTTGAGCTCCTGGACGCGGCGGTCCTCGGTCAAGGTCAGGCTGATCTCGACCGGGACGGTCTGGCCCGGCGGGCTTCCCTGGCCGACCGCCAGGCGGGCCGCCCGGCGCAGGAAGCCCAGGGGCAGGCGGCTCTGGCCTGGCAGATCACCCTGGCTGACCCGCACCTGCACCCTCGGAGCGTCGTCGGGTTCCGACTCGGGGAAGGTCATGCGTTCTTCACCAGCCGGGTCACCTTGGCCTTGCGCGATGGGGCCAACTGCGAGGCGTCGGGGTACTCGATCCGGCCATGATAGTGCGAGGCCAGGGTCCGGGCCAGGGCTTCCTTGACGTCGGTGAGGTCCTTCAAGGAGAGGTCGCATTCGTTGAGCTGCCCGTCCTTCACGGCCTGATCCACCATCTTGTGGATCAACTCCTCGAGTTTCTCGGAGGTGGGCGAGGGCAGGGTGCGGGAGGCGGCCTCGATGCCGTCGCAGAGCATGACCACCGCGGTCTCGCGTGATTGAGGCTTGGGCCCGGGGTAGCGGAAGTCCTCTTCGAAGATCGGCTCGGTCGAGCGGGAGCGCGCCTGGTGGTAGAAGTAGGAGACCAGGTTGGTCCCGTGATGCTCGGGGATGAATTGGGTCAGGATCTCGGGCAGGCGGTACTGGCGGGCCAGATCCAGCCCGTCCTTCACGTGGGAGATGATGATCAGGCTGGAGAGCGAGGGAGCCAGGCGGTCATGGGGGTTCTCCTGGCCGACCTGGTTCTCGACGAAGAAGCGGGGTCGGCGGATCTTGCCGATGTCGTGGTAGTAGGCTCCAACCCGGCACAACAGGGCGTCGGCTCCGATGGCCTGGGCGGCGGCCTCGGCCAGGTTCCCGACCATGATCGAGTGTTGATAGGTGCCCGGAGCCTCGGTCAGCAGGCGGTGCAGGACGGGCTCGGACGGGTTGGACAGCTCCAGGAGCTTGATGTGCGTCGTGATGCCGAAGAAGCTCTCCAGGAAGGGCAAGGCTCCGATGGCCACCAGAGCCGCGGTCAGGCCGTTCAGCCCGCCGAAGAAGAGGGTGTCACGAAGGATTCCATCCAGGCCGTCATGACCCAGCAGGCTGAAGACCAGGACCGCCAGGATGTTGGTGCCCCAGACCAGCAGGGAGGCCGTGACCAGATCCCAACGGCGGCACACCCGGTTGACGGCCATGACCGCCACCGTCCCGGTCATCAGGGCCACGGCCGCGGCGGGCAGGCTGCCGGTGTCGATGCCGACGAACATCGACAAGAGTGCCGTGACCAGGAGGGCCAGGCGGACGTCCAGCAGGATCCCGATCAGCATGGCGGCCGTGGCGATGGGGGCCAGATAGACCGAGATGGTGGTCAGGTAGCGCGAGATTCCCAGGATGGTCAGGACCACCATGGCCAACAACAACAACAGCATGTTGGACTGATAGACCCGGGGCACGTGGATCCGCGCGTAGGAGGCCACCAGGGCGACCAGGAGGGCGGCCAGCAGCCCGTAGGAGACCAGGCCGCGCAGGGTGAGGTGAGGCTTGTAGAAACCCAGGGCCTCGAGGATGGGAAGGTCCTTCTCGCCCACGATGTCGCCTTCACGAATGACGATTTCGCCTGGCAGGACCACCCTCTTGCTGGGTTCGACCTTCTCGGCGGCCGCGCGACGAGCCTGGTTGGTGGCCTCCAGATCGGGGAAGGTGTTGGGCACCAGCGCCTTGGAGGCGATCTGGACGGAGGCCTCGCGGTAATCCGGCGAGAGGAAGGTCAATTGAGCCGCTTCCTCGCGGATTCTCTGGCGGGCGTGGCCCAGGGTGTCCTCGCGGACTCCATCCTTCTGGACCACCCGCAGGAGGTGGAAGGTCGTGTTCTGCAACTGTTCGAGCGCGGGGGGCGCTGCCTTGGAGAGGGTCGCCAGGGTGTTGGGCGCCAGGTCCAGGGGCAGCCGCTCCTCCAGCGTCTTCAGTGCTTGCGGGTCGGGTCGGGCGGAGGCCCGCAAGCGCGCCATCTCGGCGATGCCACGGAAGGTCTCGATCACCTTCTCTTCGCTGAGGTTCGAGGCAAAGGGGTTGTAGGTCTCGATGATCGGGACCTGTTCGGCGGCGCGTCGGCGGGCCTCTCGGGTGCTGTCCTCGTCGATGACCTCGACCCGGCTGGTGGCCTTGACGTCGCGGGGAGCCGGATTGCCGACCTCCATCTTGGTGGAGGAGGGCAGGTCTCCCAATGTCAGGATCAGGACCAGGGCCCCGAAGGCGAGAAGCGCGATGCTGATCCTGGCCAGCGATCGGTTCCGGAAGGCTCGGGCCATCAGGCTCCTCAGCCCATCGATGTTCACGTTGTCAGCAACTCCAGCAACCAGAGGCTCCCCACACCAGGCGCGCCGACCAGCGCGCATCTGGTGCCTGCGCATCCAGGAATCCCTGTCACAGACCCTGGCGCGCTGCCGCCGGGGGTCGGCAGTGTTGGCTCCAGGCCGGAGGCCCCCGGGGCCCTGGGGCCAGTCTAGCAGAAGCTCGGATGGCATGGCAACGAGAGCCCTCCTGCCATGCCTCCTCGGGATTGACGCCTGTGGGCTCGCCGGATCCTCCCTCGGGACGGGGAGTTCATGATCCGGAAACCAGGGAATCCCAAGGGATGCGTACAATTTCTTGGGGGAATCGCGGATTCGGGACCCGGACAGTCACGACTGGCCGACCGGTGACCGGCCCATCCTTTGGAGGTATGGCCTTGAGGTTCACGCATCTGGCATTTCGTGTTGTGGCGGTCCTGCTGCTCCTGGCGGCGGGGCTGGTCCTCCCCGGTTGTGGGGGAGGAGGGGGAGGCGGCGGCGTCAGCATGGCCGAGATCCCCTCGATTCCACCTCCCAGCGGTGGCGGTGGCGGGGGAGTGGTCGATCCGCTCTCGCCGGCCATGGCTCCCGGACCTCCTGGAGTCCTGCCGCCCATGGCCCGCCGGGCCCTGGAGGCGTCGCGTGAAGAGGTCCTGGGCCGCACGGTCAACTACAACCTTCCCGCCGGTTGGAGCCTGATCTCCTTCCCCCTGGGATCGGTGACTTCGGCTTCCGGGTTCACCTACCAGTTGTGCACCTACGAGGGAACCGGCTACGTCTACGTCGACCCGGTCCACAGCCCGGGCTCCCTGGACACCTCTCGCGCCTACTGGGCCTACGCGGATCAGCCCATCGCCGTGTCGGTGGTGGGGCCGGACAACACCGGCGCGGTCACGACGGCCCATCTGCAGGCGGGGTGGAACCTGCTGGGTTGCCCCTCGGTCAACAACCTGGCGACCCGGTCGATGACCGTGACGCGTCAGGCCGGTGCCACCCGGGTGGTCGAAGAGGCCGCCACGGACGACCTGACGGCGGGCGCCGCCTGGATCTACCGCTACCTGTACTTCCAGCAGGGAGACCAGTACGTCCTCCAGGATCTCACGGGGCCCTCGGTGGTCCTCCAGCCTCGGGTCGGCTGCTGGGTCTTCGCCTGGACCGAGGCGGAGCTGAACCTGAACGTGGTTCCGCCCAGCCCGCTGCCAGGCATCACCTCGCTGTCCACCACGGCGCTGGCGGCCGGGAGTACCGTTGACGTCGTCGGGACGGGCCTGGGCGACGCGGCGACCGGGGTCGTGGCGGTCCAGGGTGTGGCCATCCCCAACGCCAACATCCTGAGCTGGGCGGCCAACCGGATCCGCTTCACCGTTCCGGCAGGCCTCTCCGCCGGCAACCTCGTGGTCATGGTCAACCGCTATCCCAGCAATCGGGTACCCGTCACCGTGACCAACCCCGGCTCCGGTTCCACCGGGTCGTTGGCCGGCCTGGTGCAGAGCACCGCAGGCGTCGCCCTGTCGGGGGCCCAGATCATGGTGGACAGCGGTCACACCGCGGTCTCGGACGCCAACGGGGAGTTCCGCATCGACGGGATCCCCGCCGGAGACCACCTGGTCTATGTCACCCGCATCGGTCACCAGACCGCCGTCGGACAGGTCACCATCCTGGCCGGGACCACCCGCTCGGTCCTGGTCGAACTGGCTCCCGCCACCGGTGGCGGCGGCGGAGGCGGTGGAGGAGAGACCACCGGGAACCTGACTGTCCGCGGCTATCCCTACTATGGGGATACCCGCTACTGGGTCAACCGGATCGAGATCTTCGAGCAGGGCAACTACTCGGAACGCTGGTCCAACACCTGGTACAGCGATACCGGCAACGCCTACAACCAGTTGACGGCGGACGGCGCCATCGTGGGCCGGACCTACAACATCAAGATCACCTGGCGCAACGAGGCCGGCCAGGAACACAGCAACACCTGGTATCGCACGATGGAGAGGGACGGACAGACCGAGTCCTTCTACGGCTGGTAGCCCGAACGCCCGCCAGCCGCTCCGGATTCCCCAGGCGGCCCTGCCTCTTCGGAGGTGGGGCCGCTTTTCTTGGGGGGGAGGCCTCGGCTCCGGTCTACCTGCCTTCCAGCCAGTCGGCCGCCCCCTCTCCGGCCCGGCGCCCCGTGGCCAGGCACCCGGTCAGGAGATAGCCTCCGGTCGGTGCCTCCCAGTCCAGCATCTCCCCGGCGCAGAAGAGGCCGGGAAACCCTCGCAGCATGAGGTGTTCGTCCAACTCTTCGAAACGGACCCCCCCGGCGGTGCTGATCGCCTCGTCCAGGGGGCGGGGGGCGGTCAGCACCAGGGGCAGTTGCTTGAGACCTCGGGCCAGCCTCTCGGGCCGGGCCAGATCCTCCGGGGAGAGCCGTTCCCGGATCAGCCCCGCCTGGACACCCTGGATCCCCGTGCGTCGGCGCAGGTGCTCGGAGAGCGAGCGCGAGCCCCGGGGAGCCGACAGTTCGCGCTCCAGGCGCGGGAGATCGCGGCCGGGAAGGAGGTCCAGCAACAGCCGGGCCTGGCCCGATCGCTCGATTTCGTCTCGCAGGGCCGCTGAGAACGAGTAGATCAGGCTTCCCTCCACCCCGAAGCCCGTGATCACGAATTCGCCTTGGCGAGGTTCGCCTCCGGGGATTCGGGCGGCCACCGACTTGACCGGGACTCCGGCGAAGCGCTCGCGGAAGTGCGGGCTCCAGGAGACGTCGAAGCCGCAGTTGGCGGGGCGCAGGGGGGCGATTCCGACGCCTCGGTCGGCCAGCAGCGGGACCCAGGCGCCGTCGGAACCCAGCCGGCTCCAACTGGCCCCGCCGGCGGCCAGGATCGCGGCCGACGGGCAGATGCGCCGGGGGCCTCCAGGCGTCTCGAAGTGCAGCTCCAGCCCCGGGTTCCAGCCCGCCCATCGGTGGTGGGCGTGGAACCGGACGCCGGCCCGCCGCAGGCGGTTCACCCAGGCGCGCAGCAGGGGAGCCGCCTTCATGTCGAGGGGGAAGACCCGCCCCGAGGTGCCCACGAAGGTCTCGATGCCCAGGCCCGCGGCCCAGTGGCGGATGGCTTCGGGACCGAAGGATCGCAGCGCGGCCTGGAGTTGTCTGCAAGGGGGCTGGAATCGGTCCAGGAACAGCTCCAGGGGCTGGCCGGACGTCAGGTTCAAGCCACCTCGACCCGCCAGGAGGAACTTCCGGCCCACCGTGGGCATCCGGTCGAAGACGTCAACTCCGAGCCCGCGCTGGCTCAGGGCCTCGGCTGCCATCAGGCCGGCCGGACCGCCTCCCACGATGGCGACTGTCTGCTCTTTCACGAGGCCCCGCTTCGCCCGGTGGCAGGCTGGAACCCTGCCTGGGAGTCTGTGTGAGTATCCGGACCGAGCATCGCCGAGGGATCTTGTGCACCCCGCAAGGCGCAAAAAGTCGTGGTTTGCTGGAGGCAAATGAGACTTTTTGCAACACAGCGGGGGTGCATGAGACCCGGCGAGGCGACCGACGCGGTATTCACACAGGCTCCCAGCTCCCGGGTTCCACAGGGAAGGTCCGGGGCTTCCTCGAACCGGGAGGACATGTCAACCTCTTCCGCTTCTGACGACACCCTTCGCGCTCAACTGCAACAGGCTGCCTGCGAATCTCCGCAGGCCCGGCAGCGTTGCCGGGACCTGGTGGAGGAGCTCCTGACCCGAGACCCCGAGGGCCTGGCCCGTGAGGCCCGCTGGTTCCTGACCCTGGCCTGGCCCGCTTCGGGGGAGCATCCCGCCGACGAGACGGCCGATCTGATGATGGAGGCCAATCCCAGGCTCTTCGAGGCCCCCGTGGCCGGCGCAGCCGAGGCCTGTAGCGCCCCGCAGACCCGCTTCCGGCTGACCCGCGCGGTCTTCCGCCGCTTCCCCGGGCGCTATCGCCAGCGGATGCTGGAGGTGGGGCGAGAGGTGCTGGCCTCGGGCGAGGTTCCGCCCGAGGTGGCCGTCTGGCTGGTACGCAAGTTCGGCGCCGAACTGGTGCCGGATCTGGTCGGCTACGTCCGCTGTCAGGGGGGCGGGGCCGAACGGCTGGACGTCCTGCACGAGGCCGTCAAGGTCCTGGGGCTGGGAGCCGACCCGGTTCTGCAGGCGGCGCTGGGAAGCGGCTGTGAGGAGCTGGAAGCGGCGGCCCGAGAGGCCCTGCGCCGCATGGGCGCCCGGCTTCCCGAAGAGACCGGGAGCCCGAACTCCTAGGGGCTCGAGCCTTCCGGCGTCCCGGTCTCACCTCCCTGGGTGGGAGCCTCTTGGGGCCGGCCCTCGTGGGAGGCGGCGTGGTTCAGGGCGTTCCCTGTTGGGCCAGGATCGCGGCGCCGGCCTCCAGGGTCATGCGGGTCAGTTCGGGGAAGAGGCCCAGCACCATGAGGACGGCCAGGCAGACCATGAGGCCGGCCCGGAAGCGCCAGGGTACGGCCAGGGCCGAGGCCTCGTCCTGGGGCGCTCCGAAGTAGACGGGCTTGAGGATCCCGAAGTAGTAATACAGCGAGATCACCGAGTTGACGATGCCGATCAGGACCATCCACCACCAGGCGGGTTGGGCCTCCCACAGAGCGCGGAAAAGGTAGAACTTGCCCAGGAATCCGGCCAGGGGCGGGGCCCCCGCCAGCGACAGCAGCGAGATCAACAGGGCGAAGGCCAGGAACGGGCTGCGCCGGGCCAGGCCGGAATAGTCCTCGATCCGGTCGCTGCCGGTGCGCCACCCGACCAGGACGATCACGCCCCACGCCGCCAGGTTTGCGAAGCTGTAGACCACCACGTAGTAGATGGCTGCCGCGGCACCCTCCAGCTCGGCTCCGGCTCGGGAGGCGGCCAGGACGCCCAGCAGGGTGTAGCCGATGTGGGCGATGCCCGAACAGGCCATCAGGCGTCGGATGTCGGTCTGGGCCAGGGCCACCAGGTTCCCCCAGAACATCGAGAGGATGGCCATGACCGCCAGGAGCACCATCCAGGTTTCGGCCAGGCGGAAGTCGCGGCCCTGCAAGGCCAGGGATCCCCAGAACAGGCGCAGCATGACGGCCACCATGGCGGCCTTGGGAGCGGTGGAGATGAACATCGCCGAGGGTCGCGGGGCACCCTGGTAGACGTCCGGGGCCCAGATGTGGAAAGGAGCGGCGGCGATCTTGAAGCCCAGGGCGGCCAGGATCATCAGGCTTCCCAGGACGAAGGCCTGGGGTGGGTCGGCCAGGGCCTCATAACGCGTGGCGATCTGGCTGAAGAAGGTGGTCCCCATGGTCCCGAAGACCAGGCTGATGCCGTACAGCATCACCGCGGACGAGACCGAACCGGTGACGAAGTACTTGATTCCGGCCTCCGCCGACGCCCGTTCGTTCCTGTTCCAGGCAGCCATCAGGTAGAGGGGCAGCGAGACGATCTCGAAGGCCACGAAGAAGGTCAGGAGTTCGCCGGCCGAAACCGACAGCATCAGCCCCAGGACCACGAAGGGGACCAGGGTGACGAAGTCTCCGGGATTCCGCCGTTCGGCGTCCACCGGATCGATCGAGAAGAGCAGGACCAGTGCCCCGGTCACGCAGGCCAGGGCCCGGAAGACCACCGACAGGGGGTCGGCCAGGAAGATGCCACCCCACAGGGTCAAGGCGGAGTCGCTGGCGGCGGTGTCCAGCCAGTCCGGGATGGTGGCCAGGGCTCCGGCCAGAAGGCCCCAGATGGCAACCGTGGCCTGGGCGCGGGGGTTCGGATTGCGGCGCAGGTCCAGGCCCATCACCAGGAAGGCCGTGGCGGCCACCACCACCTCCGGGGCCAGGGCCTGCAGCATCGTCAGCGCGTTTGTCACGACGGTCTCTCTTTTCGGTCGATGTCGGTTCGGATCGCAGCCGGCGTCAGGAAGCCAGCCGCTCGAGGAGGGCCCGCAGGGCCGGCGTCGTGACGTCGGTCAGCAGGCCGGGCGCCAGGCCCAGGACCAGGGTGGTCAAGGCCAGCAAACCCAGAGGCAGCTTCTCGGCGGGGAGGGCGTCGCGGACCTCGGCGAGCCGGGGATTCAGCGGTCCATAGAAAGCAAACTGGACCGAGCGCAGCAGGTAGGTGGCGGTGATCACCAGCCCACAGATGGCCAGGACCGCCAGGAACGGGCGTTGCTGCCAGGTTCCCAGAAAGACCATCAACTCCGCCGCGAAGCCCGACATCCCGGGCAGGCCCAGCGAGCCCAGAGCGCCCAGGGTGTAGACCGTGCCCAGCCACGGCATCCGGCTGGCCAGTCCGCCCCAGCGGGTCATGTCGCGGGAGTGGGTGATCAGGTAGACCGTTCCGGCCAGGCCGAAGAGGAGCGCGGTGATCACGCCGTGCGAGAACATCTGGAAGACGGCCCCGGTGGCACCGAAGAGGGCCCCGGTGCCGACCCCGGGCCAGGCCATGCCGGAGGTGCCCAGGAAGACGATGCCCATGTGGCTGACCGACGAGTAGGCGATCATCAGCTTGATGTCGGTCTGTCTCAGGGCGCACAGGGCCCCGTACAGGATGTTCACGACCGCCAGGACGCCGATCAGCGGAAGCCAGATCCGCGCTCCCTCGGGCAGCAGGCCCACGGCCACGCGCAGGATGCCGTAGCCGCCCATCTTCAGCAGCACCCCCGCCAGCAGCATGGACAACGCCGTGGGGGCGGACGAGTGGCCGTCGGGAAGCCAGGTATGGAAGGGGACCAGCCCCGCTTCGATGGCGAAGCCCAGGAAGATCAGCAGGAAGAGCCAGGACTGGTGCTCGCGGGCCAGGGTGGCGCGCAGCAGTTCGGGATAGTCGAAGGTCTTCATGTCCGACAGGAAGTACAGCCCGAAGATGCCCAGCAGGACCAGGCCACCGCCCAACTGCAGGTAGAGCAGGAGCTTCATGGCCGCGTCCTGGCGGCGGATGGGCTTGCCCAGCCCGGTCTTGTCCGATCCCCAGATCCCCACCAGGAAGAACATCGGGATGCTGGCCATCTCGTAGAACAGGATCAGCAAGAAGAGATCCAGCGAGGTGAAGACGCCGAAGACGCCCGTCATCGCCGTCAGGGCCAGGGCGAAGTACTCCTTGTGGCGGAAATCGATCTGCAACGAGATGAAGGCTGCGGTGAAGCAGATGATCCCGGAAAGCAGGACCATCGGCATCGACAATCCGTCCACGCCCAGGTGGTACTGCATGCCGAACTCCGGGACCCAGGGCCGGATCTCCTGCCAGAGGAAGCCGGTGGCGTCGGGGAAGGCGCTCATCCGGGCGTAGAGCCATCCGGCCAGGGTCAGCGAGAAGCCCGTGGCCAGGAGGGCCACGGTCTGGATGGCGCGCACCGAGCGCTCGGGAAGGCACAGGATGACCAGGGCCCCGGCCAGGGGCGCCAGGGTGACCAGGCTCAGCAAGGGGAGCCGGTCGAGTTGGGTTACGAGCGTGTCCATGGATGCGAAGTCCCTTGTCGAACGGGGTCGGACGGAGTCGTCGAGGTTGGCTGGGGTTGGCTCACCGGCCGCCCTCCAGCAGGTTGAGGACGAAGTGGCGGCTGGTGAAGAAGCCCGGTTCGACCATGCCGATCCCCACGGCCAGCAGGATCAGGGCCAGCAGGATCATCAAGGCATAGTGCTGCACCTTGCCGGTGTGCTCCGCGCGCAGCCAGTCCCCCCAACTGCGGAAGCTGGCGGCCAATCCGAAGACCGCGCGGTCCACCAGATGGGCTTCGACCCAGGCCATCGCCCGGGCTCCGGCGTACATGGTCCCGGCCAGCGCTCGGGCCCAGAGGTGATCCAGGTACCACTTCTGCTGCAGGAAGGGCCAGACCCGCCCCAGTCCGGAACGCAGGCGGCGCTCGCCGCGCTCGGGGTCGCCGGCGAAGAGCCCGGCCCCCAGGGCGATGCCGGCCAGGGCCACGACCACGCTCAGAAGCATCGGGCTCCAGTGGAACTCGTGAGGGTGCCCCTCACCGGACAGGTGGATGAATCCCTCGAAGTAGTTGGGAAGACCCAGGCCGACTCCCGTCGGGACCCCGGTGAAGCCCAGGAAGACGGCAAAGAAGGCCAGGATCAGCAAGGGCCCCCACATCAAGGGGCTGACTTCGTGGGGAGGGTGAGAACCGTGGGGGACGTGCTCCATCCCCGCTCCCCGGCAGGCTGACGGCAGGTCGGCCGGGCCGGAGGCGGCCATCTCCTCGGTCCATTCCGGCGCCACGTCCAGGGCCTGGGAGGTGGGGAAGGGGGCCGGAAGCGAGGGGGGAGGGACGGGGCCCGACAGGTCGGCGGGGGCCTTTTCGACTCCCCGGTAGGGGCCCTCAAAGGCCAGGAAGTACATCCGGGTGACGTAGAAGGCCGTCAGGAAGGCGGAGAAGGTCAGGACCAGGTACAGGGCCATCCCGCCAGGGGCTGCGTGCACGTAGCCCAGGATCTCGTCCTTGGACCAGAAGCCGGCCAGCGGGGGCACTCCGGCCAGGGCCAGGCACCCCATCAGAAAGGCGAACCAGGTGAAGGGCATGTGCCGGCGCAGGCCGCCCATGCGCCACAGGTCGTTGGAGTGGCAGGCCACGATCACCGCACCCGAGCCCAGGAAGAGCAGCGACTTGAAGAAGGCGTGGGTGATCAGGTGGAAGCTGCCGGCGGTGTAGGCGCCCATGCCCAATCCGGCCATCATGAACCCCAACTGCGAGATGGTCGAGTAGGCCAGGACGCGCTTGATGTCGTTCTGGACCACGGCGATGGTCGCAGCCAGGAAGGCCGTGACCCCGCCGATCCAGGCCACGACCAGGGCGGCTTCCCCGGCGTGGCCGGCCGGGTGGAAGACGGGGAAGAGCCGGGCGACCAGGTACACGCCGGCCGCCACCATGGTGGCGGCGTGGATCAGCGCGGAAACCGGAGTGGGGCCCTCCATGGCGTCCGGCAGCCAGATCTGCAGGGGGAACTGGGCACTCTTGCCGATGGCGCCGCAGAAGATCAGGACTGCGGCCAGGGCCACGAAGCCTGCGGTGAGGCCCTCCGGGACCCCCTGGGCGAACTTCTCGGTCAGGCCCAGGAAATCAAAGCCCTTCAGCGCCACGCCCAGCATCAGGATGCCCATCAGGAAGCCCAGGTCGCCGAAGCGGGTGACCACGAAGGCCTTCTTGCACGCTTCGGCGGCGCTGTGCTTGAAGTACCAGAAGCCGATCAGCAGGTAGGAACACAGGCCCACCAGCTCCCAGAAGATGTAGATCTCCAGCAGGTTGTGCGACAGGACCAGGCCCAGCATCGAGAACGTAAACAGGGACATCCAGCCGAAGAACCGGGACATCGAGGCCGAGCCCTGGGTCGGGAAGTGGGCGATCTCGGTCTGGATGTAGGCGGTCGAGTAGATCTGGATGCACAGGCCCACGAAACAGACCATCAAGAGCATCATGGCCGAGAGGTTGTCGACCAGCAGCCCGAGCTCGATGCTGCCCAGCGGGTGATCCGGGGCCAGCGTGATCCAGGGCAGGGCCACCTGCATGGGCGGGCCCTCCTGGGTGAAGCGCTGCCAGAAGACCTGGGCCGAGACCCCCAGGGAACCGGTCAGGGCCAGGATTGAGACGGCGGCTGAAACCCGTCCCCAGGGCCGGGTCAGGAACGAGATGATCAGGAAGGCCAGGAAGGGGAGCAGCGGGACCAGCCAGACATTGGCGGCGGCCCCCTCCAGGGCAGCAGCGGCGACCTGTTCGTGCACGGGGCTAGCCTTTCATCGTATCGACCTGGTCCAGGTCGATGTGGCGGAAGTTGCGGTAGATCGAGAGGACCAGGGCCACGCCGACGGTGGCCTCGGCGGCGGCCACCGCGATCACGAAGACCGCCAGGACCACCCCGTCGAGGTTGGGCATGAAGCGGGCGAAGGCCACCAGGTTCAGGTTGACCGCGTTGAACATCAACTCCAGGCTCAACAGGACCGCGATGGCGTTGCGCCGGGTCAGCACCCCGTAGGTGCCCAGGCAGAACAGGACGGCTCCCAGGGCCAGGAAGTGGTTCAGTCCGATGGCGCTCATGGGGCCTTCTCCTCGCGTCCTTCAGGGGGTTCGGGCAAGGTCGGGTCCCTGCGGGCGATGACCAGGGCCCCGATCAGCGACACCAGGATCAGCACCGAGACCATTTCGAAGGGGAGCGTGAAGGGGTCCAGCAGGCGGAAGCCCAGAGCCTCGACGCTGGGGACGGCCTCGGCGACCTGGAACCCGCACTTCGGGGTCCAGGTGGGGCTCAGCGTGGTGTCCGGAGCGGTCTGCCAGGTGGAGCTCAGGGTGCCGCCCAGCAGGACGGCCAGCAGCATCAGGCACAAGGCCGCAGCGGTCCAGGGCTGGGTGGTCAGGCTCTTCAGATCGGGGTTCATCATGTGGTGGGTCAGCATGATCGCGAACAAGAGCATGATCGCGATGGCCCCCGCATACACCAGGACCTGCACGGCTGCCAGGAACCAGGCCTGCAGGAGTCCATACAGGCCGGCCACGGCGAAGAGCGTGCCCACCAGGGCCAGGCCGGCGTGGAAGAGCTTGCGGGCTCGGACCACGGCCAGGGCGCAGCCGGCCACCATGGCCGCCAGCAGCCAGAAGGCCACGGGGTTGGGGTCGTAGATCATCCGGGGTTGCCTCCAAAGTAGATCTGCTGGATCGCCGCCAGGACGATGCAGACCAAGAGGTTCACGAAGGAGAGCGGCAGCAGGAACTTCCAGCCGAAGGTCATGAGGTGGTCGGGGCGCAGCCGCGGGAAGGTCCAGCGGATCCACATCAGCAACAGCACCACGGCATAGGCCTTGGCGAAGAAGATGGCCATTCCGGCCAGAAGGTCGAAATAGGGCAGGGAGAAGAAGCCCAGGTTCAGGGACGAGGGGGGGATGAATCCGGGCAGGGTCCACCCGCCCAGGAAGACGGCGGTGAAGATCATGCACACCACGAAGGTGTTCGAGAATTCCGCCAGGTAGAACATGGCGAAGCGCATGGCCGTGTACTCGGTGCTGAAGCCGGCCACCAGCTCCTGTTCGGCCTCGGGCATGTCGAAGGGCGGGCGGTTGGTCTCAGCCACCGCGCAGATCAGGTAGACCACGGCCCCCAGGAAGCTGGGCACCAGGAACCATCCCAGGAGGGGCACCCCGAAGAGCCCCGCGTGCTGGACCAGGACCAGATCACCCAAGGACAGCGAACCGGCCAGCACCATCGGTCCCATCAGGGCGAAGAGCATGGGGATCTCGTACGAGAGGATCTGGACCCCGGCCCGCATCCCGCCCAGGAGGCTGTATTTGTTGTTGGAAGCCCAACCGGCCGTGAGGATCGCCAGGATCGTCAAGGTGGTGATGGCCACGACGTACAGCAGGCCGATGTCCAGATCGGCCACGGCCACCACGATGGGAGCCGACTGGGCATAGGAGGTGCTGGAGATCGGCAGCGGCACGTACACGGCCAGGGCAGCCATGAAGACCAGGACCGGCGCCAGCATGAAGCCGAAGCGGTCGACCTGGGCCGGGATGATGTCTTCCTTGAGCAGGAGCTTGACCGAGTCGCAGGGCGTCTGGAACCAGCCCCCGGTCCACATCGAGAAGCGGGCCCAGGCCTTGGGTCCGGTCAGCATCGGCCCCATGCGCCGCTGGATCCGGCCGCAGATCTTCCGCTCCAGCCAGATCATGAACATCGCGTTCAAGGCGATGAAGGCCAGGACCAGACCCAGGCTGACCAGCATCGGGGCCCAGAAAGGCACCTGGAAGCCTCCGGTCAGGTCCCGGACGAACTGTTCAAATATCGGCTCCACGCTTGTCCCTGCAGTTCCCGGCCGCCAGGGGCGGCCCGTAATCTCTTGAAGCTAGCGGTCGGTCTCCGGCAGCACCACGTCGAAGCTGGCACAGATGGCCATGATGTCGGGGATCAGGCAGTCGCGGACCAGGTGCTGGAAGACCGCGATGTGGCAGAATGAAGGGGTCCGGAACTTGCACCGGTAGGGTTTGTCGGTGCCCTGCGAGACCAGATAGCAGCCGATGTCTCCCCGAGGAGACTCCAGATGCACGTAGGTCTCGCCTTCGGGAAGCACCATGCGCAACGGTTGGGGCTCCAGGTAGGGTCCTCCGGGCAGCTTCTCGGCGCATTGCCGCAGGATCCGGGCGCTCTGGCGCAGCTCCTCCATGCGGATCCGATAGCGCGCGAAGACGTCCCCCTCGGTGCGCACGGGGACGTCGAACTCCAACTCGGGATAGACCGCGTAGGGGTGTTCGCGGCGGACGTCCCGAGCCATTCCCGAGGCGCGCAGGTTGGGCCCGCTCACCCCGTAGGCCAGGGCCTTTTCGGCAGAGAGGAAGCCCACCTTCTTGGTCCGGTTGTAGAAGATGGGGTTCTCGTCCAGCAGGTCCTCGTATTCCCGGATCAGGGGCTCCCACTCGTCCAGGAAGGCCAGCATCCGCTCGCAGAAGTCCTCGGGAAGATCCCTGGAAACCCCGCCAATCCGGAGGTAGTTGTACAGCAACCGGGCCCCGCAGGTGGACTCGAAGAGGTCCAGCACCTTCTCGCGGTCCCGGAACCCGTAGATGAAGGGGGTCGTGGCCCCGACCTCCAGGGCAAAGGTGCCATACCACAGCAGGTGGGAGGCGATGCGGTTGAGCTCGCTCATGATCACCCGGATATACTCTGCTCGGGGGGGCACCGTGATGTCGGCCAGATCCTCGACCGCCATGACGTACACGTAGTTGGAGGTCATCGAGGTGCAGTAGTCCAGGCGGTCGGTGACCGGGATGACCTGGGTGTAGGTGCGGTTCTCGGCCATCTTCTCGATCGAACGGTGCAGGTAGCCGACCACGGGTTTGCAGCGGACCACCCTCTCGCCATCCATGGTCAGCACCAGGCGCAGCACGCCGTGGGTGGAGGGGTGCTGGGGGCCCATGTTCAGCTCGAACTCTTCGACCGTCAGGTCGGGATTGGCTGGAAACTGTCTCATCATCGCATCATCCTGTCAATCAGGGCGGGGGGTCAGGTTCGGGTGGCTGTAGTCCTTGCGCAGCGGATGACCTTCCCAGTCCTCCGGCATCATCAACCGGCGCAGGTCCTCGTGCCCGCTGAAGAAGACCCCGAACAGGTCGTAGATCTCCCGTTCATTCCAGTCGGCGTTCTCCCACAGATGGGAGAGCGTGGGGATGGTGGGGGCGTGCCGGGGCAGATCCACCTTCAACGCCAGGCGATGGCGGTGGGTGTAGGAATACAGGGAATACACCACGCACAGGCAGTCCGGGGGACTGTCTACGGCCGTGCTGAACTCCAGGTATTGCATGGCCGCCTCGGGGGCGTCCCGCAACCAGCCGAAGACCTCCGGGACCCCCGAAGCCGACATGATCAGGGCCTGGGGGTTGAGCGGGTCCAGTCGGAACTCGACCTGGGGAAAACGGGCCTGGAGGATGGGGAGGAACTCGTCGGGGCTCATCGCCGCTCCTTGTCTCAACCGGGGATCTGCGGGTCGCGTTCGGTTTCGGCCGTTCCCGTGGAGAGCGAGAACCGGCCCGCCGTGGGCGGGATGTGGATGGCCGGACCGCGAGGCTGTCCCAGCTTGTTCCTGCGGATCTTCTCCTGCATGGCCAGGCAGCCGTTGAGCAGGGCCTCGGGTCGGGGAGGGCAGCCGGCGATGAAGACATCCACCGGGATGATCTTGTCCACACCCTTCAGCACCGAGTACCCGTCGTGATAGAAGGGGCCTCCGTAGGTGGTGCATCCGCCCATGGCGATCACGTAGCGGGGTTCCGCCATCTGTTCGTGCAGGAGCTTCACTCGCGGGGCCATCTTCAGGGTCAGGGTTCCCGCCACGATCATCAGGTCGGACTGACGTGGGGTGGCCCGGAAGATCATCCCCAGGCGGTCGAAGTCATAGCGGGCTGCCCCCGTGGCCATCAACTCGATGGCGCAGCAAGCCAGTCCGAAAAGCATGTACCACATCGACGAGGCCTGGACCTCGTTGATGGCCCAGTCCACCGGGGCCATCACCACGCTGCCTCCGGGCAGTCGGTCGACGTAGGCCGGGATCCGATCCATCAGACCCATTTCAGGGCCCCCTTTCTCCAGGCGTAGGCCAGGGCCGAGCCCAGCACTCCGAGGAAGACCACGATGTCCGCCACGGCCAGCAGCAGGTTCCCGTCCACAATCATCGTGCGGAAGGCCACCGCCCAGGGGATCAGGAAGGCGGCCTCCACGTCGAAGAGGACGAAGACCATCGCGAACAGGTAGTAGCGGACGTTGTACTGGACCCAGGCGCCGGAGGTCGGGACCTCGCCGCACTCGTAGGGCCGCAGCTTGGTCACTCCGGGGCGCGACGGTGCCAGCAGCCGGGACAGGGTGACCACGCTCAGGACGAAGATCGCTCCCGCCACCAGGAAGAGGGCGATGTATGCGCCGTTGCCGTTGTGCATTTCCAGGTCTGCTCCCCGGGGCCTCCGTTCAGCGGCCGACCCCTCGTCTGAAGGATTATTCTCTTTGCCAGCCCGAGCGCGGGGTATGATCTCGCGCAGAGTCCCGGCCCCTGGAAGGCCGTATGTGGGACGATCCGCTTCAGCGATCCCTTCGGGTCAGGACGCCGGGCAGCCGGGCAAGGTCCTCGCGGGCCCTCCCCGCGGGCAAGCGGTCCAACGCCTCCAGGGCCTTCCGAGCCTGGTCGCGAGCCATCTCCTGCGAGCGGGTTCGCGAGTCCTTGGCCTCCATGAGGGCCAGGATCTCGGCGAAAGCCTCTCCCCCCAGAACCGGCCCTTCCAGAAGGTGGGCCAGTCGTCCCCTCTGGATGGAATCGGCTCCCTCCAGAGCCAGCAGGAAGGGAAGCGTGAACTTTCGTTCGGACAGATCCGAACCCACGGGCTTCCCCAGCGTGGCCGGGTCTCCCCAATAGTCCAGGACATCGTCGATGATCTGAAAGGCCAGCCCCACGTGACGTCCATACATCCCCAGGGCCTGGACCTGGGCCTCATCGGCTCCGGCCAGCACTCCACCCAGCATGCAGCCGGCCGCCATCAGCGAGGCCGTCTTGCCGTCGATGATGCGCAGGTAGTCCTCGGTGCGGGTCTGCATGTCGCCCTGGTGCTGAAGTTCCAGGATCTGCCCCAAGGTCATTTCAGCGACGGCATTCGAGACCACCCGGACCAGCCGGACCTGGCCCACCGCGCAGACCGCCTCCAGGGCCTGGGTCAGGAGGAAGTCCCCCAGGAGCACCGTGTAGCGGTTCCCGTGCAGGGCGTTCAGCGTGTCCTGGCCGCGTCGCAGCGTCGTCTGGTCGATCACGTCGTCGTGCAGCAGCGAGGCCCCGTGCACCATCTCGACGGCCGCCGCGATGGGGAGGGCCGCCTGGGGACGGGCTCCCAGGATTTGCGATGACCACAACACCAGCGCCGGACGGATCCTCTTGCCGCCTCCTCGGAACAGGGCTTCCCCGGCCGGGCGAACCGCGCCCCCCTTGTTCTGCAGGATGCCCTCCAGGCAGGTCTCGACCTGTCGCAGGTCCTCCTCCAGGGTTTTGAACAGAGGGTTCAACAAGAACGAATCGCTCACGAGCGGGCCATCTCCGCCAGGGTCCCATCGACGGCCTCGATCAGTTGCTCGACCTCGGCTTCGCCCAGGGCTGCCGACAGGAAGGCGGCCTCGAACTGCGAGGGGGGGAGGTAGACACCGCGAGCCAGCATCCCGTGGAAGAAGCGACCGAAGGCCCGGGTGTCACAGGTCCGGGCTTCGGAGAGGTTGCGGACCGGTCGGTCGGTGAAGAACCAGGTCAACATCGACCCGACCCGCTGCATCCGGACGGGCACGCCGTGCCGCCGGGCACTCTGCTGCAGGCCGGCCTCCAGTCGGGCCCCGGCTTCTTCCAGGCGCCGATAGATTTCGGCGTTCTGGCGCAGGAGGCGCAGGGTGGTCAGGCCAGCGGCCACCGAGAGGGGATTGCCCGAGAGGGTCCCCGCCTGGTACACCGGACCCAACGGAGCCACGTGCTCCATGACGTCCCGACGTCCACCGTAGGCGCCGATCGGCATGCCGCCTCCGACGATCTTGCCCAGGCAGGTCAGGTCTGGCCGGATCCCGTAGAGCTCCTGGGCTCCGCCGAAGGCCAGACGGAACCCGGTCATCACCTCGTCGAAGACCAGCAGGGCTCCGTGTTGGCGGGTCAGTTCACGCACTCGCTGGAGGAATCCCTCGGCCGGGGGAACCAATCCCATGTTCCCGGCCACCGGTTCCAGGATCACCGCGGCGATGTCGGAACCCGGGCTGGCCAGAAGCCGTTCCAGGGCGTCGGCGTCGTTGAAGGGCAGGGTCACCGTGTGTCGGGCCACCTCGGCCGGGACACCGGCGGAGTCGGGGGTCCCGAAGGTGGTCGCGCCCGAGCCGGCCTTGACCAGCAGGCCATCCGAGTGGCCGTGGTAGCAGCCCTCGAATTTCACGAGACGGCTCCGGCCCGTGAATCCCCGCGCCAGGCGCAGGGCGCTCATGGTGGCTTCTGTTCCGGAGGACACCAGGCGGACCAGATCCATGGCCGGAAAGGCTCCGCGAATCTCCCGGGCCAGCTCGATTTCGTCGGGGCAGGTGGCTCCGAAGGAGAGGCCCCGGTGGGCAGCCTGGCAGACCGCCTCGACGACCTGGGGGTGGGCGTGGCCGAGGATCAGCGGTCCCCAGGAACCCACCAGGTCCAGGTAGGTGTGGCCATCCACGTCCGTGATCCACGGTCCGGCGCCGGAGGCGAAGACCAGAGGCTCGCCTCCGACCGCGGCAAAAGCGCGCACCGGGCTGGACACGCCTCCCGGCATGTGCTGTCGGGCCTCGGCGTACAGGGCTGCGGAGAGGGGGCGGGGGGCGGAAATCGGGACAACCTCCAGGATTTTGGAGGCCGTTCCACGGCCCCGGGGGATCTCCTCCGCCTGGGTTCCCACAGGCCCGGGCAGGCGACGCAGGTTCGCAAGACGCTCCGGCGAACGTGCTGGCTTCATCCGAGCGCCTGAGGAATGAGCATGTCCGACAACGGAAGACCCGCACCCCTTCAACCCGGCGAACAGGAACTGGCCATCACCGGCGTCCTGCACCGCCGACTCCAGGCCGAGGACTGCCTGCGCCCGGAGGACCGCGAGTCGGTCGCCTATCGGCTGGCCGAGATCATGGTCTCCGCCCGGAGCCTCTATACCGAGGTGCTGCCCCGCCTGGTGGAGGAGGACGCGGCCGAGGGGGCCACCCTCTTCGAAGAGCTCGCGGCAGCCCGCATGTCCCTGATGCATCTCAAGGATCTGGTGGAGGACTTCGAGGAGGTCTTCATGCAGGCGATGGCCCATCAACGCGAGGACGACGGCAACGTGGAGCGCCTGTCCCCACCTGGCGAGGAGGAATGAGGCCTCCGCTCTCACGGGGAGTCCTGGACCCCTGGAGACCGGACCTCGCGCCGACATGCCCATCAAAGTGACCGAGAACCTGCTGACCAGGCGTTTCCTGCTCTCCCTGAACATGCTCTTGAGTCCTCGCCACCCGGAGGAGCCTCCTGTCGACCCCGCCGCTTTCGACCGGCTGCCCCGCGCCCGCCTGGTGGGCGAGTGGCAGGGCCTGGTCTGCGAGTTCGAGTTCCTGGCCGCGGACGAGTTGCGAATCGCCTTGAAGCTCCTGCCGGCGGCCCATCTGCACCTGCGCCGCGAAGGGCGTGCCAGCCGGATCCTGGGGCGACTGGGCCTGTCCCGCGAGGTCCGGATCGGCGAGAAGGAGTTCGACGAGCGCTACCTGATCCAGAACATCAGCCAGAAGGACGCCCGGGCCCTCTTCAACCCTCGAGTCCGCCGGCTGGTCGACGCCTTGGAACCTTTCTTCAACCTGGAGATGCTGGACAAGGATCTGCGCATCCTGAAGTACGCGCCCCTCCGCGAGGGATATGAACCCGCCTCGGCCCTGCACGATCTGGAGGCTCTTTTCGAACTGCACCTGGCCACTCGCGCGGTCGACCTCCCCGATGCGGGATTGAGGCGCTGAGGGGCCGCCTGGAGGACTCCTGAACCCCTCGGGGAACCCCGCCCCGCCCCCCCCGTGGGGTGAGCTCCAAGCTGAAATCGGGGTGTCGTCTTGTCCCACGTCCACGATCTTCTCCGCCGGGTCTTCGGCTTCACCTGTTTTCGCGGGTTGCAGGAGCAGGTGGTGGACCACGTGGTCGCGGGTGGGGATGCCCTGGTCTTGATGCCCACGGGGGGCGGCAAGTCACTGTGCTACCAGATCCCTGCCATGGCGCGACCGGGGACCGGCTTGGTGATTTCGCCGTTGATCGCCTTGATGCAGGACCAGGTCGGGGCGTTGCAGCGCATGGGCGTGGCCGCGTCCTGCCTGAACTCGGCCCAGGATGGCGAGGAGTCGCGTCGGGCCTGCCGAGCGTTGTGTCGAGGGGATCTGGATTTGCTCTACGTCTCCCCCGAACGGGCCGTCATGTCCGGTTTCCTGGATATGCTCGGAAGTTGCCGGCTGTCGCTGATCGCCATCGACGAGGCTCATTGCGTCTCGCAGTGGGGCCACGACTTTCGTCCCGAGTACCTCCAACTGGCCGAGTTGCACCGACGTTTTCCGGACGTTCCGCGGATTGCCTTGACGGCCACGGCCGACGAGCCCACGCGCGCCGACATCCTGCAACGCCTGGAACTCTTTCAGGCCAGGAAGTTCATCAGCGGTTTCGACCGTCCCAACATCCAGTACCTGATCCACCCCAAGCTGGAGGTGCGGCGGCAGTTCCTGGAGTTCTATCGCTCCCGTCATCCCGGAGAGGCGGGGATCGTCTATTGCCAGACCCGCGCGCGGGTGGATCGGGCGGCCGGGTGGCTGCGGGAGGATGGCCTGGAGGCCTTGCCCTACCATGCCGGGATGACCGCGGAAGAGCGCCAGCGCAACCAGGAGCGGTTCCTCCACGAGGAAGGGGTGGTCATGGTGGCCACCGTCGCCTTCGGAATGGGGATCGACAAACCCAACGTCCGCTTCGTGGCCCACCTGGACATGCCCAAGAGCGTCGAGGCCTACTATCAGGAGACCGGACGCGCCGGGCGGGATGGTCTTCCGGCCACGGCCTGGATGGCGTATGGCCTGTCCGACGTGATGGGTCTTCTCCAGCTCATGAGCCGCTCCCAGGCGCCTGCCGAGCGTCGAGCCCTGGAGCGGCGCAAGCTGGATGCCATGCTGGGGTTCTGCGAGACGGCCGGGTGCCGACGCCAGGTCCTGTTGCGCTACTTTGGAGAGGAGCTTTCCGAGCGCTGCGGCAACTGCGACACCTGCCTGCATCCCGTCGCGATGGTCGACGGCACCATCGCGGCCCAGATGGCCCTCTCGTGCGTCAAGCGGACGGGCGAGCGCTATGGGGTGGGCTATCTCGTCGATGTCCTGCTGGGGCGGGCCAACCCCCGGATTCAGAAGGCCGGACACGATCGCCTGCCCACCTTCGGGGTGGGCCGCGAGTCCAGTGCCCGGGAGTGGTCCTCGGTGTTCCGCCAACTGGCTGCCGCAGGCCTGGTGGAAGTGGACATGGAGGGCTACGGTGGGCTGCGCCTGACCCCGGCCAGTTGGGAGGTCCTGAAGGGCCGGCGGAGCTTTCCGCTGCGCCAGGATCCGGTCGCTGCCCGCCAGCGGACCCGCAGCAAATCCCTTCCGGTCCGCGTTCCGGCCGTCGAGAGCAACCTCTTCGAGGCCCTGCGCCGCAAGCGTCTGGAACTGGCTCGACAGGAGAGGATCCCCCCCTACGTCATCTTCCACGACAACACGCTCCTGGCCATGGTCCAGTCTCGTCCCGGGACGCTGGAGGAGATGGCCGAGGTGCCGGGGGTGGGCGAAGTCAAGCTGGCCCGCTACGGCCAGATCTTCCTGGAGGTCCTGGGCTCCGCCTGAATCCTTCCGGGGCAGAATCGTCCGGATATGAGCGAAGGGCCGGCCCCCCCGGGGAGCCGGCCCTTCGCCGTCGAATGCCCTTAAGGTCAGGAGGCGGCGTCCTGGGCCATCTCCGTGCGGCAGCGCTGGATCAACTGGGAGGGACGCGGATCCCCCGGCAGAAGCTGAGCAGCCCGCTCGGCGAGGGGCAGGGCTTCGGCGGGGCGTTTGGCGTAGATCAGCATCTCCGCGGTGTTCAGGTGGAGCAGGCCGTGGTCGGGAAGAGCCTCCAGCCCCCTCTTGTAGGCGTGGACGGCGGCCTCGAAGTTCTTGTCGTGGTAGTGCAGCGAGGCCATCAGGTTGTAGGCCTCGTAGTAGCCCGGATAGGCGGCCACGCACTTCTCCAGTTCGATCAGGGCCTCGCGGGGCTTCTCCTGCTCGGCCAGGGCGTCGGCCTGCAGCAGGTGCTCGGTGGCCTGTTGGAAGACCCGGTATTCCTGGAAGGACGAGAGCCCCAGCAGGAGGGCGGCCGGCACCAGGAGCGCCAGGGTCAGGACCTTCAGGCGGTGGAGGCGATCCGGTTGGGGCTCGGTGGGCTCCACCTCCGGGGGCTCGGGTTGGACGGGCGCATTCTGGGGGGGCATGTCGCTGGCCATGGGATAGGCCTCCTTTCAGGTGGCGAGATTATATCTGACCGGGGCCGGTCGCGCCA
>Ga0334898_1001126_pt1 | contig 33074 bp, 31 predicted proteins | sample GraSluR3_MG_10_FD_207228 | JGI IMG/M metagenome (GOLD analysis project Ga0334898, IMG submission 207228) | Sludge microbial communities from methane-producing bioreactor in Wageningen University, Netherlands - Granular Sludge_3_08-R3 | ecosystem: Engineered > Bioreactor > Anaerobic >... | reverse complement strand
GAAAAAGTACTTTTACCTGTTTCTTGAACTTGTTGAGTTTTCTGTAATCCACATATCCGTAGAATTGCAGAATACCCAACAGCAATGATACATCAATACCAATCTCAGAAGCGATTTGTACCAATTTTACCTCCGATATATAATTTCTAAATGGTTCTACACATGCAAGAATCTGCTTTACTCGAAGAATTTCTTCAGCTTTTGCATCAGCTTCTTGCTCCAGCGTTGATCTCTCTGTTTTGTCCATGAGGTCATCAAGGAAAATCTTCTCAGTACTTTGCTTGAAGTGGAGTAAAAGATGTGCAATCTCATGAGCCAGCGTAAACCAGAAATTATCTATTCTATCGTAGCGTGCAGTGTAGACGATTACCGGATGATCATTACAGAAGAAGGACGCTCCGTCCAGATTTGTCTTTGATAGATGGGATTGAACGAGAAATATGACGCCTGCTTCATTCAAGTCGTGAATGACGTCAATAACACCCCCCTCTTGTACAGTATATTGCAACAGACTTTTGGATAGATACTTGAGTTTTTCTGAGCTGTAAGGAGGAACTTGTATTTCTTTGCATCGTCTTTTTGCAATCTGGTACCAGGTGATGCTGTAGTTTTCAGTGTATGTGTTGTCGACACGAGAACGTCCAGCACAGTATCCGGCGCCTTTTCCATATGTTTCATAGACGCTGAATGTGATATCGGGATCTTCTTCACCCCATATTGCGCGGTAGGTAGATTCATACGTATCGGCACTTTTACCCTCATTATACCAACCCTTTCTTTGCATCTCCAAAACGGGTACATACTTTCGTATTCGGGCTCTTCTCTCCGTTTGTGAAGGTTCTGCGCTTTGGCCGGTTGCATTCATCCAATACCTCGTATCTATGTGCATCCAAGATTCTGCACTTCCCCCGAGTGCCTCTGCCAATGCCCAGGCATGCTCCATTTGGAGTTTTTGTTTTGCATTCATGATATTGCTCAAGGTCTTGCGGGATATATTGGTAACTTGGGCGAGATCTTCTTGGGTCCAGCCCAGGAATTCCAACTCTCTTCTGATCATATCGCCAGTGCTGATGTTGAGAAAAGGTTTCACAGTATTACCCATGGTATCGTCCTCCTATTCATAGTGTTTGCTCAATTCCTCTATTTCTACAATTCCCATCGTCTTTTCCTCGATTTCCCAGTCTATCTCGACTTCAAGTCGATATTTTCTGGTGATACGCAGGGAAAAGCGTTTTTCTGTTCCTCTGAGTCTTTCGAAATGTAGAGATGGTCGCATCTGTAGGTCATGAATATCTTGTGCTGCATCAATGGCCGCTACAACCTCAAAGAATCCTTGAAGCACCTGTTTTTCTAGATGGTATTTTTTTGACTTCCCACTTGTATAGAGGATTTCAAGATGCTTGTTGGCAAAACTGAATTTCACAATAGTAATATACCATGTATTGAGAGAAATGACAATGAAATGCGCGTTTTACTTCGCATCTTAAATTACAATTATTAATAATAACAGGATTCTCTTTCTATGAAGCAATGAAAAGGCTTCATCCACAGGTACTGGTGAAGCCTCACCATCAATGGTCATACAGCGGGTTGCCTTCCTTACGTCTTGAGCCTGAGTTTGACTCAAGAAAAACATCACATCGGCCCTGATTGGGAGGTCACTGTAATGACCACCTTGCCCTGGGCATGCCCTTCGCTCACATAACTCATTGCCTCTGCAGTTTGCTCCAGCGGATAGCACCGATCTATGACTGGATGAATCTTGCCGGAGGCTACCAAGTCCAGAACAAATTCCAGGTCCTCCCTATTGGGTTTTGCCGCCAGTGTACGCATTTTCTTGGACCCTACCGACATCAATGATCCAAAGAGAAGTGAAGTGAATATCTGTTTCAAGGACCCTCCCACCATAACGAATATTCCGTGAGGCGTGAGGAGATGCTTATATGCAGAAAGCCGGTGGTTCCCATTTATAGCGATAATCCGGTCGAAGCGGCGGCCGCTGGTGGTAATATCCTCACTCGTGTAATCGATAACCTCGCTTGCTCCCAGGCTGCGTACAAGTGCTGTATTGCGGGTACTGCAGACGGCAGTCACCTGAGCACCTAAATAGCTGGCTAGCTGAACAGCATAGGTGCCGACGCCGCCTCCCGCTCCGTAGATGAGTACCTTCATGCCCGCTCTGATCTCCCCCTTGTCACGCAATGCCTGCAAGGCAGTCACTGCTGCTACAGGAAGGGCGGCAGCGAGTTCATCTGAAATCGCGGATGGCTTCAAGGTCAACACCTTCTCATCTACAGCAACATATTCTGCAAAGCCTCCACATCCGTCTCCCGAGATATCACCGACCACCATATCTCCTGGTTTAAAAGTGGTTACATCCCTACCCACTTCTTCCACCATACCCACGATATCAGCTCCGAATATCCGGCTCTTCGGTATACCGACACCCATCTGCATTGGACGGTAATCAAGCGCATTCACCGATGCAGCATGGATACGTACCAATACTTCACGGGTGGCAGGAACTGGTTTTTTCACTTCACGGAGAACCAATGCCTTCGATGATTTCACTTTCTCATAAACGATTGCTTTCACTTGTCATCTCCTAGGCATTCGTAGGTCTCTTTAAGTCGCCGGATAGTGTAAGCGGCCTACATGGATATATTCTTACCGACAAAGTCATACAACTCAAGTGTTCCTATTACCAATAGAAACAACTGTTACAGAAAAAAAACAGGGGAGGGAAAGCATGCATTAGAGCCTGTCCATGACGAGGCCCATGATAAGGCCCATGACGAGGCCCATGATAAGGCCCATGACGAGGCCCATGACGAGGCCCATGACGAGGCCCATGATAAGGCCCATGAGAGGCCCATGACGAGGCCCATGACACGATCCAACCAACAGTGAGAAATTCTCTTTGTTTATTTTTCACCCCTATCCTTGCAAACTCCTTTGTATGGTCTATCATGAAAAAGGTACACCAATGAGGAGGGATCATTTTTCATGCAGGATACACCCCGTTGCATCGGTATATTCACCGCAGGTTTGGACGATGAATATCAGTCAGCCATCTGGCATGCCATTGAAAGGGAAGCAGAGAAGCGGAAGATGGGCACCATCTCCTTCATCGGTTCCCGACTTGGTTCGCCCATCGCCAGTGAAGCCTCCTCCAACCTTGCCTACCATCTTGCCTCCGAACAGACCATTGATGGTCTGATTATCATTGCATCTTCCCTTGCATCTTATTTCACCACCATGGACCTGAATAAATTTTTTGCCCCCTGGTCCTCGCTCCCCAGGGTGTCCATAGGTATGCACATGCAGGGTATGAGCGACATTACCGCTGAGGGGGAGGAGAGCATGCGTGCCTTGGTGGATCACCTGGTTTCGGTTCATCACAGGCATCGTTTTGCCATCATCACCGGGCCTAAAACCCATGAAGAATCAGTCAAAAGGCTTCATGCTTGTAGGCAGGCACTTGCAGAAAATGCTATCCCAATTGACGAGAAATTGATCAGGTCTGGGACATTCACCGATGAATCGGGTAGAGAGGTGGTACAGTACTTTATGGAATCGAAATGTTCTTTTGATGCCCTGATCTGCCTCAATGACCGAATGGCTTTCGGTGCCATGCAAGAACTTTCCAAATGGAATGTACATGTACCTGATGATGTATCCCTTATCGGTTTTGATGGGATTGACCCCTCTCGCTACAGCATCCCTCCCTTGACGACGGTTGTGCAACCATTGCATGAGATGGGAGTCATCGCTGTTGATATTCTCGATAGGATTATGGCAGGGGGGGACGAGGAACACATTTCCCTGCCTTGTTCTCCGGTGATCAGGGAATCATGTGGCTGTAATCCGCACGTGCACTTTACCCCCGGCCTCCATGAGATGCCGAACTATGCAACCCCAGCCGAACATTTGGCCGTGGAAGACTTAATCCTTCTTGTCCAGCGAGGGGACTACCATCAGATGATTGCCCGCCTCAACCGTGCACTTGATGATACTGCCTCAGAAAGTGGTTCTCTTCACCTATGGAACGAGTATCTCTCGGTGGTGGAGTATAAATCGCGCAATCAGAGTACCCTCAGTGCCAAAACCCTCGCAATGCTCATGGGGGCAGCCCGTGCATTGACAGGCGATAAGATAGGGCGCTTCCAGGCAGCAAAACGTGTGGCAGCAGAAAACTCGTTTGAAACCCTCAGAAAGGTGAGCGCCATGCTCAGCGGAACCTTCGAGATAGGGGAGTTGATTACCAATTTGAAACACGGGTTGCAGTTATTTGGCATTGACCGAGGGTACCTGGTAAGATTCCTGAACCACAGCCGAAAAGCCAGGCTTATAATGACCGTTCAACAGGAAGTGCTCCCGCTTTCAGCCTTTTCGATGGACTTTCCTGCCCATCAGATTCTCCCTCCAAGCCTAGGCACCCAGTGGAGGGCTCACCGCTGGGTCTTGCTACCCTTGGTATATCTTGATGAACCACTTGGATACTTTCTGGTTCCCTTTGGCACCGTACGTCCTGCACTCTACGATGTGTTGCAAGAACAGATTTCCAGCAATTTGAAAGGTTCACTGCTTTTGCAGCAGATCAGGGAACATGAGAAGAATCTCGAGGAACAGGTCGCCTTACGTACAAGGGACCTTTCTCAGGAAATAAAGCGGAGAACTGAACTGGAACAAGAGGTCATGGACATTTCCACCAGGACAATGGAACGCATCGGGCAGGAACTGCATGATGACTTGTGCCAATACCTACTTGGAATCTCCCTGCTCGCCTCATCCGCAAAACAACAACTCGAAAACAATCAAGCATTGCAGAAAGAGAGCCTCGGGAAAATCAGCGAGCACCTCAGCGAAGCAATTAGAAAAATCAAGACCATCAGCCGTGGCTTGATGCCAATGGAATTGGAACCACACAGCTTTCTTGAGCGTCTGGAAGCCTTGGTAGGAGATAATCTCCGCTTGGGGTCAATTGATATCGATGTAAATGTGGACCCTGGTTTTGCCATACAGGACAGAACCCGGGAATTGAATATTTTCAGGATTGTCCAAGAAGCACTGACCAATGCCATCAAGCACTCACAGGCAAAGCATATTGAGATATCCTCATCAAAGAAGATTGACTCTCAAGGTGCGACTTTCCTCTTCCTGGAGGTCCGTGATGATGGAAATGGACTCCCCAAGCAGATGCAAGGGGATGGGCTTGGCCTGAGGATCATGCAGAACCGAGCTGCCATGGCTGATGCCAAGCTCACCCTCGAAAGTGATGACGAAGGAACCACGGTACAGATTGAGTTCAAGGAGTAGGAAATGTCCAACATTGTTCGATTTCTTATTGTAGATGACCACCCACTTTTCCGCCAAGGTTTGGTAAGTGTCATAGAGAATGTACGAACCTATCAAGTACAAGCCCAGGCAACCACCATCGCTGAGGCACTTTCCTTGTTGGATAAAACGGAGGTAGATGTTGCCCTTATCGATATCTCTCTGCAACAAGAGAACGGATTGGAGCTGGTAAAAACACTCAAGACGAGCAAGCCGGAAGTACAGTCAATCGTTGTCTCCATGTATGATGAGTTGATTTATGCCTCCAGTGCACTCAAGGCAGGTGCACGAGGCTACGTCATGAAACAGGAGGCAGCCTCCTCACTCTTGAAAGCCATTGATACAGTACTGAAAGGAAAGATATATCTTTCCGATGATATGCGGGAGCGGATGTTGGACACCATGCTCCTGCAGGAATCTGCACAGGAGATTGACCCGGTGGAGTTGCTCAGTCTCCGCGAAATGGAAGTGCTGCGTCTGCTCGGACAGGGATATGGAGTGTCAGAAATCGGCAAGACGCTCAACCTCTCAGTGAAGACGATAAACGTCTACAGGGACAATATCCGCCACAAGCTCTCCATCAGTGATGCAGGAGCACTGCGTAAATTTGCCATCAAATGGGTGAAAAGCAACGAAATGTAATTTCCCTAGGATATTTGTCCTATCCAATTTCAAGGTAAAAGCCCAGTGGCGCTCTCCATACTGTTCACATAGCATTGTAATAGTAGGGCTCCCTAACCAGTACAGGCGTTGTACGAATACATGGGGAGAACTATGCAAGTCTCATTTATATGTCAGTTTGACATAGCGTTAAGTAAGGAGGAATCTGTATGAAACGGAACATGCGTATTGTAGTCAGTCTGTTACTGATATGTTGCATGAGTCTCTCTCTGTTCGCTGGTGGCCAGGCAGAAGGGGCAACGAAACCTGCTCGTAAGGTGATCAACCTGTGGAGCTTCACTGATGAAGTCCCCAAAATGTTGGAGAAGTACAAAGAACTGAATCCTGATTTCGATTATGAGATCAACACCACCATTATCGCTACCACCGATGGTGCCTATCAGCCAGCACTTGACCAGGCATTGGCTAGTAGCGGAGAGAATGCTCCTGACATCTACTGTGCTGAGTCTGCATTTGTCCTCAAGTACACCCAGGGTGACGCAGCTTACTTTGCAGCTCCCTACAAGGATCTGGGAATTGATGTAGACGCCAAGCTCAAGGAAGCTGACATTGCACAGTATACCGTTGATATCGGTACCAATCCTAACGGTGATTTGGTTGGCCTTGGTTACCAGGCTACCGGTGGTGCATTCATCTACCGTCGTTCTATCGCCAAGGATGTTTGGGGAACTGACGATCCTGCAGTAATCACCTCCAAAGTCGGTCCAGGTTGGGATAAATTCTTCAAGGCTGCTGAAGACCTGAAGAAGAAAGGCTACGGAATCATCAGTGGTGATGGAGACATCTGGCATGCCATTGAAGGCAGCAGTGAGAAGGGCTGGATTGTAGACGGAAAGCTCTACATTGATCCCGATCGTGAAGCATTCCTTGACATTGCAAAGATGCTGATTGACAAGGGCTACCACAATGATACCCGTGACTGGACTGATGCATGGTTTGCTGACATGAAAGACGCCGGTGACAAGCAGATCTTCGGTTTCTTTGGCCCAGCTTGGTTGATCAACTACGTCATGGCTGGCAACAGCGGTGGTACCAAGCCTGGTGAAGGCACCTATGGTGACTGGGCTGTTTGTGAACCTCCTGTTGGATTCTTCTGGGGTGGCACATGGGTACTTGCAAACAACAATAGTCCTGTCAAGGACGCAGTTGGTGACATCATCGAGTGGATTACGCTTGACAGTTCCAACACCGGTTTGCAGTATTACTGGGCCAACGGTACGCTCAACGGTCCTGGTGGAACCAAGGATACCGTTGCCTCAGGTACTGTCATGAGAAAGAGTGACGGAACTCTGGACTTCCTCGGTGGACAGGATATGTTTGATGTATTCGTTCCTGCTGGCAAGTTTGCTACTGGTAAGAATAAGACCCAGTATGATGAGACCATCAACATGTATTGGCGTGATCAAGTCCGTGAATACAGCTACGGCAAGAAGAGCCGCAGCCAGGCAATTGCAGACTTCAAGCAGCAGGTTGCAGACAACCTCGCTATCGACGTTGATTAATCAATGACTGCCAGGTGTAGGACACTCCTGCACCTGGCTTCCTTTGCTCCAAGCATCGTAGGGAAGATATCGGTCGATGCACGGTGAATTTTTCTGGAGGACTTGCTCATGCGCAAAAACAACATCAGCTATGCAAAGTACGGGTATCTATTTTCCATCCCTTTCGTGCTTGCCTTTTTGATTTTCAATCTGTATCCGACAATATACACCGTTATTATAGGGTTTACGGACCTTAGAGGATTGGGTCGTACTACCTTCAAGTTCTTGGAAGACCCTTTCGAGAATTACAAAAGTATCTTGAACAACGCAACCTTCATACGGTCGCTGCAAACTACCTTTATCATTTGGATTTTCAACTTCATCCCCCAGGTTCTCTTGGCACTACTGTTGACCGCATGGTTTACCAATCGACGGTTGAAGGTGAAGGCACAAGGCCTATTCAAGGTATTGATTTACATGCCGAATATCATTACCGCTGCGACCATCGCAATCCTATTTAATTCCCTTACCGGGTATCCCAAGGGACCACTCAATGATTTATTGATGAAACTAGGCATCCTGGATGCACCTATGAACTTCCACTTGCAAAGTGGAACAGCCCGCGGTGTTGTGTCCTTCATTCAGTTTTGGATGTGGTATGGCCACTCCATGATTATCTTGATCGCTGGCGTTTTGGGTATCAACCCGACGCTGTTTGAGGCTGCCGAGGTGGATGGGGCAACACCTACCCAGATTTTCTTCAAGATAACCTTGCCCAGACTGAAAACAATCCTGCTGTATGTACTGGTAACCGGCCTCATTGGCGGTATCCAGATGTTCGATATTCCGCGACTCTTCCTCTGGGGAGGTCCGGACAATGCAACACTCACCTCAAGTGTGTTCATCTACAACCAAGCCTTTGCGGGAAGCTATCTGTACAACCGTGCGTCAGCTGCAAGCATGATAGTCTTCATCATTATCCTAGTTCTTTCAGGCATCCTGTTCTACTCCATGCGTGACAGGGCTGAGATCAAGCTCAAGAAAACCGAAAGAAACAGGCTGAAGGAAGAAAAGAGGATGGGGGCAGTACGATGAAAGGAATGAGAGCAACAACCAACCTGACAAAGACAGGAATTTACATTGTTTGCATATTCTTGTCTGTCTTGAGCATATTCCCTTTCTGGGTCATGTTCATGAATGCAACACGTAGCACCTTTGAGATACAGCAGAATTCCATTGGTCTGGTTCCCTCCAAGTTTTTGCTCAGCAACTGGGAAATACTGCAAGGTAAGACGTTTGATCCAATCGTTGGGTTTGTGAACTCCATGCTTGTCAGCACGGGCGCAACACTCTGTGCAGTGTATTTTTCATCACTCACAGCCTATGCCTTGGTTGCGTACAGCTGGAAACTCCGTCAGCCGTTCTTTACCTTCATCATGGCTGTCATGATGATTCCGACCCAGGTAAGCGGTATTGGATTCTATCAGTTCATGTATCGAATCGGATGGACCAACAGCCTCTGGCCGTTGATCATCCCAGCAACGGCCACACCGGCGATGGTGTTCTTCATGCGGCAGTACCTGATGGCCTCGCTCTCCTTGGATATTGTCGATTCAGCAAGAATCGACGGGTCCAGGGAGTTCCATACCTTCAACAGAATCATTCTTCCCATCATGAAGCCTGCTATGGCCACGCAGGCAATATTTACCTTTGTGTTCAACTGGAACCGATTGTTTGAACCCTTGATTCTGCTTACCGATGGTGACAAATACACCATGCCCATCATGGTCAGTCTGCTCAGAGGAGATATCTACAAGACAGAGTACGGTGCGGTATACCTCGGGTTGTCCATGACCGTACTGCCGCTTTTCATAGTCTACTTTGCACTCTCAAAGCACATCATCGCTGGAGTCGCACTTGGAGCACTGAAAGAGTAGCCGGTCTTGGGGTACATGGATACTGAAATAAGGAGTTTGTAACATATGCAGCAGAATAAGGAACGTGCCTTGGAACTGCTTAGGAAGATGAGTATTGAAGAAAAAGTCTCCCAGTTGGTTTCGGCATGGCTTGAAATAGGATTAGATGGATCGTTGCACGTACGTGAGTATGGGCATGCTGAAATACATGGGGGGGATGTCAAGGCAGAGGTTCTGGGGAAAGGCATCGGTCAACTCACCCGGCCCTACGGTACAATGGCAAATGATGCAGTGCGACAGGCCAAGGCGATCAATGAGCTGCAACGGTATCTCCTCAAGGAAACCCGCTTGGGAATTCCTGCTCTCCTGCATGAGGAGTGTCTCACCGGTGCCATGGTCAAGGGAGCGACGATTTTCCCCTCAGCCTTGAACTATGGCAGTACCTGGGAACCCTCATTGGTGGGCAACGTAGGAAAAGCAATTGGGGACGAACTCAGAAGTCTTGGGGTGCATCAAGGGCTTGCCCCTGTCCTGGATGTTGCTCGAGATGCGCGTTGGGGTCGTTTGGAAGAGACATACGGAGAAGATCCCTACCTGTGCGGGGTTATGGGTATCGCGTATGTGCAGGGTCTGCAAGGAGAGAGAAGAAGCCCGATTGCAACACTGAAGCATTTTGTCGGGCACTCTGCCAGTGAAGGGGGGAGAAACCATGCACCGGTTCATATCGGGCCCACTGAACTGCGAAATACGTTTGCACTCCCCTTTGAGATGGTCGTCCGTCATGCCCATCCCGGCTCAGTGATGCCGGCGTATCATGACATTGATGGGGTACCTTGTACCAGCAATCGTTCCTTGATAACCGACTTGCTTAAACATCAATGGGGTTTCGATGGCTTAGTCGTCGCTGATTATGAGGCAATCGTCCAGCTCTTCCATGACCATCGCGTAGCAAGTGATATGGCTGAAGCCGCCGCTTTGGCCTTCAATGCTGGAATGGATATTGAACTACCTGGGTACACAGTCTTTAAGGAAGGGTTGATCGAAGCGCTGTATCGTGGCTTGATCACCAATGATGCGCTTGATGAGGCGGTGCTTCGGGTCTTACAGGAGAAGTACAACCAAGGGGTGTTCGAGCATCCGTTCATCAAGGAAGATGCGATTGAACTGGGGACGGAAAAGAACCATGCTCTTGCTGTAGAGGTAGCCGAGAAATCGCTTGTTCTGCTCAAGAATGATGGAACACTTCCTCTGAAGCAAGCAGGTTCAGTTGCCTTGGTCGGCCCGCTTGCAGACCATCCCTATGCCATGTTCGGTGGATACTCCACCCCGATTCATCTCCAGGGTTCCCATGGTCCCGAAGAGACAGTCCCCCTCCATGCAAAGACCATTCGTGCTGCCCTCTCTGAGGTATTGGGTGATGTCCCCTTGACCTTCGAACCAGGCTGCATGCTCTATGAGAGCAAGGTGGAGAAAGCCATCTTTTTCCCTGGTGATGTTCCCGAGGATGAAGAAGGAGCCCATGAGCTCAGCCAGGACACCCAGGGCATTGAGAAAGCAGTAGCCGCTGCCGTCTCATCGGATGTAACGGTCATGGTAGTTGGTGATATCGCCGGGCTGTTCCGACAAGGAACGGTCGGGGAGGGCTCTGATGCTGATAGCTTGAAGTTACCCGGGGTGCAAGAACAACTCATGGAGGCGGTCTTGGCAACAGGAAAACCTGTCGTGGTCGTCCTGGTAAGCGGAAGGCCGTACACCATGCACCATGCGGTGAGTCAAGCCAGTGCCATTCTTGCCACCTGGCTTCCCGGAGAAGGGGGAGGCGAAGCAATCGCACGTACTCTGGTGGGTTTGAACAATCCTGGTGGAAAAACGATACTCTCCTTCCCAAAGTGTGCTGGCTCGATGCCCTACGCGTACAACCACTTCAAGAAGGCAGGAGGATTGAAGGTCCAGCCGAAGTTCGGTGCCTTGTATCCCTTTGGCCATGGGCTCAGTTACACCACCTTTGATTGGGATGATTTTCAGGTGGAAAACCCAATGATCCAGGGTGATGAGGAATTCCATTTCTCACTAACGGTACGCAACGGGGGCACGTGTGGAGGTGATGAAGTCGTGCAGGTCTACCTGCAGGACAAGGTAGCCTCAATTGTTCGCCCTGTGAAAGAGTTGAAAGCTTTCTGTCGTGTTTCCTTGCAGCCGGGAGAGCAGAAGCGTATTTCCTTTACCATTCCTGCAGACATACTCTCCTTTGTCGGCAGTGATGCGAGAAGAGTCCTTGAACCTGGGTCCTTCTTGCTTCAAGTCGGCAAGAGCAGTGAAGATATTGTCTTCAGTGAGGAGATTGCAGTAGTAGGGAAGTCGAAAGTTTTTTCCAAGGACTGGCGATTTCTTTCCTCAGTTTCTGTCACTGATTGTACATAGTTGCTTTTTACCTCCCCGTTCGGCAACGTGCTTGGTCATCCCTGCGGCCTGGTACGTTGCCACTTTTCTTTTTCCCGGTGGATGCAACCTTGCATTTCTCGTCCAGTGGACTATCATCATAGATGAGGTGCCATGATGAACATGATGCGAGATGCCCAATATGCAGGTTCCTGGTATCCAAAGGATCCAGACGTGTTGCGACTCTTGGTGACAGAGTCGATTGAAGCGAGCAAGAAACGGGAAACCTACCAGAAAGGACCCTATAGGTTTGCGGTTCTCCCGCACGCTGGGTTGTTCTATTCGAGTGCAGGTATTGCTCCTTTCTTTACCTCAGGTCTAGAAGGGATTGAGAAAATCCTTATCATTAGTCCCAGTCATTATACCAACCTGCCGGAGAATCTTCTTGTGAGTGCTCCACTCGCTGGATGTAGGACACCCCTTGGCACTGTGGAATCATTCAATCTCGCGAATACCCAGAGCCAATGGTTCTCTGCCATCCAGAGTGAACATGCCCTTGAGATGGTCCTCCCGTATATTGCAGCACAGAACAGTTCTGTGAAGGTATCCCTTGCCATGATCAGCCATTTCAGCGACGCAGAAGCAATAGACAATGTTGCACGCTCACTGTTGGATGAACTGGGGCAAGGTGAATTGGAAGCTGGACGGACAGCCATCATTGCCAGCAGTGATTTCACCCATTATGGACCCCGGTTCGGGTATACGCCTTATGGAAACAGGGCTGGGGGTATGGTGAAGGAAGATGATTTGAGTTTAGCTCATTTGCTGGTTGAGGGCCGTGTAGCTGAAGCCTTCGCGTTCTGCGCATCGAAGCATTCCACCGTATGTGGGTACGCTGCTGCCTTGTTGGTCGCATCCATCGCCCAGCGGATGCATTGTAACGGGTGGGTAGCCGACTACTACACATCCCTTGATGTATCCTCATCAAATGACGCAAATTTTGTCGCTTATTCAACGATTCTTTGGAGGTAGGAAATGAACTGTGTTGAGCAAAAGACCCTTTTGGCTCTGGCCAGAGAGGCAATAACAAGTACGCTTACCCACTGTGAAACACCGATTTATGATCAAATGAAGAGGGAGGACCAACCGCCTTACTCCAATGAGTTGGGGTGTTTTGTTACAATACATACCAAGGAAGGGACATTGCGTAGTTGCATAGGCAATCTCTGGGGCAGGGGACCTCTCTGGCAGGAAGTGCCGAAACTGGCAAGGGAGTCTGCTTTCAGTGACCCCCGTTTCCATCCCCTGAGAGCAGAAGAATTGGAACAGGTGGTCCTCGAAATCTCCTTGCTTTCCAAGTTGCAATCCATTGATGACTGGAAACAGATTAGGATTGGAATTGATGGTGTACTCTTGAGTCATGGATACCATCGATCAGTATTCCTTCCTCAGGTAGCAACCGAGCAAGGATGGGATCTGGAGACAATGCTCAGCCAGCTTGCAATGAAGGCCGGCCTTGATCCTGAGGCTTACACAGACCAAGCCTGTCGTTTTGAAGTGTTCCAGGCCCAGGTATTCAAAGAGGATGTGTCGTGAGTGGAACAGCGTACCTTGTTTGTGATTACTGTTACCGTCATTGCCGGTTGAAGGACAAAGAAGTTGGCTTCTGCGGGGTGCGGGAGCGTTCAAGAGATGTAATCTTTACCCATAATTATGGTGGATTAGTGGCTATTGCTGTAGATCCGGTGGAGAAAAAGCCACTCTATCACTTCCTGCCTGGAACCAATACCCTCTCCATTGCCATGTTCGGATGCAACTTGACCTGCAGTTTCTGCCAGAACTATGCAATCAGCCAGAAGGCATGGGATTCAAGTGCTCAGCGGACCTATTATACGGCCAGAGAAGTGGTCGATCTCGCTCGGGAAAAACAGTGTCCTTCCATCAGTTTCACCTATAGTGAACCCTTGGTTTGGCAGGACTATATGATTGAAGTGGCAACCCTCGCAAAACAAGAAGGACTCAAGACCATCATGGTGAGTAATGGAACCTTCAGCGAAGAAGCCTTGCATAGGATCAACCCCTGTATTGATGCGTTCAATATTGACATAAAAGGGGATGATGCGTTCTACCATGGTTACTGTGGGGGTAGCGGCCGTCCGGTGTGGAAGGCGCTTGAACAGATAGCTCAAAGTAAGGCGCATCTGGAAGTGACTACCATGGTCATGGAAGGAGTGCATACAATCGAGATGATTACCTCCATGGCCAACAACCTTTTTTCAGCAGGTATCCTGGTCTGGCATCTGAGTCGGTATTTTCCACGGTACCAGGAGCAGAGGCATGAGACCAGCGAACAGTACCTGGAAGCAGTGGTAAAAGAAGTACGTTCCAGTCATATTCCTTATGTGTACCCAGGGAACTCTTCCCTAGATCAGAATACCTATTGCCCACAGTGCAAGGCACTACTGATCCGACGTGCCTGGGCTTTTCATGACAGTAGCATTGACCAATCCCACTGCCCGGTATGTGGTCATCATATCTATGGTACTTGGTTATAGCTTCTTGCAATCAAAACCATAGCGCGGTACTATCACCGCTATGAAAACAACACCTACTACTCAGTATGTAAAGCGTGCCTACGCTCTCAGAGAAAAAGGATACAACTGTGCTCAAGCGGTTGCTTGTAGTTTTGCCGATGTCGTGGGCATGGACGAACAGGAACTCTTTGTCATAAGCGAAGCCTTCGGCGGGGGAATGGGTGGCCATAAGGCAACCTGTGGAGCGGTCAGCGGAGCTGTCTTGATCATCAGCTTGCTTACCAGCGGCGGCAGTGTGGAAGCTGCAACAAAGCAGACTACCTATGCACATGCAGGTGAAATAGTGGACGGGTTCTTGGCGCAGAACGGTACGTTGGTCTGCAGTGAACTCAGGGGTGATGATACTGGCATTGTGTTGCGAACTTGTGACCTTTGCGTTGAAGATTCAGTTGTTTTGTTGCATAAACTGTTGCATAGGATTGGGTAAATCTCTGAGTACCAGCATTTATTCTCCTAGGTCATAAGACAGAGTTGTTCTACTGTATATATTTTGTTGCATAGGTATTGCATAAATGCAACGATTTCGCTATCGTACGTCTATGCAAACAACCCAGAAAAACCGTGTGGCTGTGCTGCTTGGCAGCGAACATGATGCACCGTTGGTCGAAGGGGCCTTTACGGTCTTGCAGGAGCTGGATATTCCTTTTGAGGCACATATTCTTTCAGCACATCGAAGTAATGAAGCTGCAATCCGATTTGCAGAAAAAGCAGCTGAAGAAGGGTATGCCGTACTCATTGCTGCGGCGGGAAAAGCCGCTCACCTTGCGGGGGTATTGGCAAGTAGAAGTCTCCTGCCAGTGATAGGAATCCCCCTTTCAGCTTCGCTGGGTGGAATGGATGCCTTGCTTTCCACGGTCCAGATGCCCAACGGCTATCCTGTGGCAACTGTAGCCATTGATGGGGCAGCCAATGCGGCACTGCTTGCCGCCCAAATCCTGGCCCTTGGCGATGAGAATCTCTCTTTCCGCATACAAGAACGGAGAAAAGCGATGGCCGAGAAAGTTGCTCAGGCTGATGAGCGTTTTCATAGGAGCTTTACCCCTAACCGGTAAGGCTCTTTTGTATAGGAGAGGACACAGATGCAAAAGCGAACCATGCTCTATGAAGGGAAGGCGAAGCGGTTGTATGAGACTGATGACAAAGATTTGTACATCGTTTCCTACAAGGATGATGCCACGGCGTTCAATGGAAAGAAGCGAGGCTCGATACTTGGCAAGGGGGCGGTCAACAACAAGGTCACCAATCATATGATGCAACTATTGGAGGGGGAGGGTATCCCGACTCACTTTGTTACACAACTCAGTGAAACCGATACCTTGGTCAAAGCGGTAACGATCATACCTCTGGAGGTGATCGTACGGAATATTGCAGCCGGTTCACTCTCCTCCCGCCTTGGCTTGGAGGAAGGTGTGCATCTTGCAACTCCCGTCTTGGAGTTCTGTTATAAGAGGGATGATCTTGATGACCCCATGGTGAACATGTATCATATCAAGGCTCTCTCCTTGGCAACGGACGAACAGGTACAGCAGATAACCAGCTATGCATTACGTATCAATGAGATTCTATGCTCCTATCTTAGGGACTTGGGAATTACCTTGGTCGATTTCAAGCTGGAGTTCGGAATGACCTCAAGTGGGCAGTTGCTCCTCAGCGATGAGATTTCACCCGATACTTGCAGGTTCTGGGATACAAAAACCAACAAAAAACTGGATAAGGATCGCTTCAGAAGGGATCTTGGCGATGTCGAGGCAGCGTACCAAGAACTATTGTCACGACTGATGGGAGATGCCTGATGACATCTCTCAATGAGGCTTGCGGTGTATTCGGCATCTACAGTCCCTCTTCTGTTGCTGTCAATCAAGCATGCTTCAAAGGTCTGTATGCTCTGCAGCACCGGGGACAGGAGGGGTGTGGGATTGCCTTCAACTGTGATGGAGTGTTGAGTGTCACCAAGGACGTGGGTTTGGTTGCCGACGTATTTGCATACCCCCCTGAGCTACCCGTTGGTACAACTACGATGGCCATAGCCCATACCCGCTATGGGACAAGTGGAGAGAGAAGCCCGGAAAATGTCCAACCGTTGATTTTCCACCACATGCTGGGAAGCCTAGCCCTGGCTCACAATGGGAATCTGACTAATGATACACAGCTTCGTCGTACCTTGGAACTGAAAGGTTCACTCTTTCACTCCTCGAGTGACACCGAAGTATTTGCCCATATCCTTACCAGCCATCGCCTGGTCTGCCAAAGCCTGGAAGATGCACTGTCCAAGACCATGGATGAGGTGGAAGGAGCCTACTCCCTTTTGGTGATGAATGAAGACTCCCTCATCGCGGTACGTGATCCCCATGGTTTCCGCCCCCTGTGCCTCGGCAAACTGGAAGATGGCTACGTGTTTGCCAGCGAAAGTTGTGCACTCGATGCTGTTGGGGCACAGTTCCTTCGGGATATTGAACCTGGGGAAATCTGCATCATTGATGGAAAGGATGGAACAATACATTCCAACACATCGCATTGCAAAAGCGTTGCTACGAGTCTTTGTGTCTTTGAGCTCATCTATTTTGCCCGTCCCGACAGTGTTATAGATACCATCAGCGTTCATGAAGCCAGAATTCGTAGTGGTGCATTCCTTGCCTTGGAGCATCCCTCTCAGGCGGATGTGGTCATTGGAGTGCCAGATAGTGGGATTGATGCTGCAATAGGGTATTCCAGACAGTCTGGGATACCCTATGGAATTGGATTTATCAAGAACAAGTACATCGGAAGGACCTTTATCCAACCCGAGCAGGGAGAGAGGGAGAGTACGGTACGGATCAAGCTCAATCCGATTAGCTCCACGGTACGGGGGAAACGTGTGGTCTTGATTGATGATTCCATCGTGAGAGGGACTACGAGCAAGCGAATTGTCCGATTGCTCAGGGAAGCCGGGGCAAAAGAGGTTCATTTGCGCTCCTCAGCTCCCCCATTTCTCTTTCCCTGCTATTACGGCACTGACATCGACTCAAAGAAAGATCTCTTTGCCTGCAACCATGATCATCAATCCATGGAAACAATACTCGGTGTCGACTCACTTGGGTTTCTTACCACTGACCAAGTGATAAAGCTTTCAGATCATCCGGGCATAGGGTTCTGCCGAGCATGTTTTACCGGTGAATACCCCTGTCCGAAAGAGGCATAGGAGTCAAGATATGCAAACACAAAGATATGCTGAGGCTGGAGTGGATGTGAGGCGTGGCTACAAAGCAGTAGAGCTGATGAAGAAGCATGTTGCCACCACCATGATTGATGGGGTACGCTCAGATCTTGGCGGATTCTCCGGGCTTTTTGAACTGGATTTGGAGGACACCCCCCATCCTGTTCTTGTATGTGGGACTGACGGGGTAGGGACCAAACTCAAGATTGCATTTGCCCTCGACCGCCATGATTCAGTAGGCATCGATTGTGTTGCCATGTGCGTCAATGATGTCATCTGCTGTGGTGCTAAGCCTCGTTTGTTTCTCGATTACATTGCCTTAGGTCTCCTTTCACCACTGAAAGTGGAACAGATTGTCAAAGGGGTTTCCAAAGGGTGCCGGCAGGCCGGATGTGCCCTCATCGGTGGGGAGACTGCCGAGATGCCTGGGTTCTACCAGGAAGGAGAGTATGACCTGGCAGGGTTCTGTGTTGCCGTGACAGAAAAAGAAAAAATCTTCGACCCTGGTACTATCAAACCTGGGGATTGCCTGCTTGCTCTCCCTTCCTCTGGGGTGCATTCCAATGGATTCTCCCTGATCAGGCAGGTCTTTAGCCTTGATGCAGATCCTTCACTGCTCTTTCACTGGTATGAATCGCTTGGCTGTACCCTGGGCGAAGAATTGCTCACGCCAACACGCATCTACGTTTCACAGGTGCTTGCACTAGCAAAGCAGATTACCATAAAGGGGGCCAGCCACATTACCGGAGGAGGTTTTTATGAGAATATCCCAAGAATGCTTCCCCTTGGGCTAGGGGCTGCGATTAAGAAAGAATCCATCAAGAAGAAACCGATTTTCAGCCTTATCCAGAGCACAGGTTCAATCCCAGATGATGACATGTATGCCACGTTCAATATGGGGGTGGGAATGGTGCTTGCCATCGACAAGGAAGACGCGGATTTTGCGCTTTCCCTTATTCCTGATGCATGGGTGCTGGGAGAGGTGACAGATTCAGCTAAGGTAGTGATTGCATGATTCGCATCGCTGTACTGGCAAGCGGGAGTGGTACCAACCTCCAGGCCATGCTTGATGCTGTTGATGCAGGGTTGCTCAGGCATGGCACGGTAGTTCTGGTCGTCAGCGACAAGCATGATGTACCAGCCTTGCGTCGTGCAAAACAGAAGGGGATCACTGCGGTTGCCCTTGACAAGAAACAGCTCAAGACGGCACGGTTTGAGAGTGAGCTCTTGGATTTGCTCAGTGCTTACCGGATAGATTTGGTGGTTTTAATAGGTTTTTTGACAATTCTCGGTGGCAATGTGGTGAGACAGTACCCTGAGAGGATTCTTAATATCCACCCCTCCTTGATACCCAGTTTCTGTGGAAAAGGGTATTATGGCAGACGTGTACACGAGGCTGCCTTGGCACGTGGGGTGAAACTCAGCGGGGCAACCGTGCACATTGTCAGTGATGAAGCTGATGCCGGTCCTATACTCGCACAGCGAGCACTACAGGTACAGGATGATGATACGCCGGAAAGTCTGGGGAAGCGGATTCTGGAGACTATCGAGTGGAAATTGCTTCCTGAAACCGTGGAGCACTATTGTCAGCTATTGGAGCATGAAATGAATTTGAACACAGCACTGCAGGCACAACGGTATCCTGGGAGGGGTATTATATGTGGATTGAATGATGAAGGTAAGAGCATTGTTGCCTACTTCATCACCGCCCGTAGCGAACACAGCAAGAATCGTCGTCTGGTTGCAGAGTCCGGAACCGTAAGGACCGAGGCGATTGATGAGCGTTTGGTCAAGGATCCTTCCTTGATTATCTACCGCGCAATGGACACGTATGAAAAGCAACTTGTTGTCTCCAACGGAGACCAGAGTGATACAATCCTCACCTACCTTGCTGAAGGCAAGGGGATGGAAGAGGCGCTGGAGAGCCGCACCTATGAGCCCGATGCCCCAAACTATACCAGCCGTATCAGCGGCTTGGTGGATCTGTCAGGTGGAGGAGCGTACACACTTTCCATCCTGAGGAGGAAGAAAGGGGAGTGTGAAAGGGCTTTGTTTTCGTTTCCACAACCAACAAAGGGAGAGGGACATCTCATCCACACCTATGAAGGTGAGAAAGACCCACTCGCTCCTTTTGCAGGGAAGCCAAAGCAGGTGGTACTGAAAGGGTCGGGGGCGGAGATTGCAAACCAAATCTGGGATAACCTTGATGAATCGTATCGGGTAGCACTCTGTGTTCGCGAAACAAATCTTTCGGTAGGTTCATTTGAATTGTTTTTGATCAATGCAGAGAAGGGGAGGTAGATGGTGGATTATTTGGATTTGAAGTATGGGTGCAATCCCAACCAAGGACAGGCACGGATCAGTATGGAAGCAGGAAATCTTCCCTTGCAGGTGCTTTGCGGAAGCCCAGGATACATCAACCTATTGGATGCGCTCAATGGATGGCAGCTGGTCAGTCAACTTTCTGGGGCAACCGGACTCAGCGCAGCCGCCTCGTTCAAGCACGTCAGTCCGGCAGGTGCGGCCGTCTCTCTTGCGTTGAATGAAACAGAGCGAAAGATGTACTTCATCGGTGAGGATGAAGAGCTTTCTCCTCTTGCCACTGCCTATGTGCGTGCCCGTGGTGCCGACCGAATGTCCTCATTCGGGGATTTTATCAGCCTCAGTGACCGCTGTGATGTGCAAACAGCACGAATCATCAAGCGGGAAGTCTCTGACGGAGTCATCGCTCCATCCTATGACCCCCAAGCGCTTGCCTTGCTGCAGAAGAAGAAAGGTGGCAAGTATGTTGTGTTGCAGATTGATTCCACATATGAGCCTCCTTTGCTTGAAACAAGAAGTGTGTATGGCATAACCTTCACACAAGAGCGGAATACAGTAGTGTTGGATGCATCAGTCCTGGAACCTATTGTTACAAAGAACAAGAATTTGCCTGAGGAAGCTCGTCTCGATCTCCTTGTTGCACTCAATGCATTGAAGTACACACAATCAAATTCGGTGTGTTTCGCCAAGCGTGGACAGACCATAGGGGTGGGAGCGGGACAGCAATCCAGAATCCATTGTACCCGGCTTGCAGGAGATAAGGCCGATGCCTGGCATCTTCGTCAATCGGGACGAGTGCTTGACCTTCCTTTCCTTCCCACCTTAAGCAGGAATGAGAAGGATAATGCAGTGGAGGCGTATCTGCGCTCCGAGATCCAAGACCCTAAGCACTATTTCAGTGAGGAAGTGCCTCCACTCACAGAACAGGAAAAGCAGGATATCATTGCATCCTGTACCGGGGTGAGTCTTGCAAGTGATGCATTCTTCCCGTTTAGTGACAATATTGAGAGGGCTGTACAGAGCGGTGTCTCCTACATTGTGCAAAGTGGAGGTTCCCTGCGTGACGATGTAGTGATCAAGGCGTGCGATGAGCATGGCATCCTGATGGTGTGCAATGCGATACGCTTGTTCCATCACTAAGCGATGCGTATCCTCATCGTCGGTTCAGGTGGCCGTGAACACGCCTTGGTGACAGTGATTGCAAAAAGCAAGTTGGCAACGGAGCTGTACTGTATCGGGCAAAACGCAGGAATCTCTTCCCTTGCAACCATGGTTCCCCTCTCTCTTTCCAACCACGCAGGCATCACTGAATTTGCACTGCAGCATGCGATTGAATTCGCTGTCATAGGCCCTGATGAGGCCTTGGTCAGTGGTCTTGTTGATGTGTTGGAAGCACATGGCATACCTTGCTTTGGGCCGAGCAAGCAGGCAAGTCAACTTGAGGGAAGTAAAGCGTTTGCCAAGGCCTTCATGGTGCGTAATCATATTCCCACTCCTTCCTATCAGGTATTCACTGATATTGATGCAGCACGGGACTCTCTTTCCCATTGTTCCTTTCCAGTGGTGGTCAAAGCCGATGGGCTTGCCTTGGGTAAAGGCGTAATCATCGCAGAAACACTTGAAGAAGCTGAGCAGGCTCTACAGGCAATGATGGTACAAAAAATCTTTGCTTCCAGTGGAAAGACTGTGGTGATTGAGGAATTTGTCAGTGGGCCGGAGGTTTCCCTGCTTGTCTTGACTGATGGAATACATATGAAGCCTTTGGTCAGTTGCATGGACCACAAGCGCGCCTACGATGGGGACCTGGGACCGAATACCGGTGGTATGGGTGTTATCGCCCCCAACCCTTTCTACACTGAGCAGATAGCCGCTCGCTGTATGGAAAGCATCGTGCTTCCTACCATTGCTGCACTGATGAGAGAAGGCAGTCCGTTTGTGGGCTGTCTCTTTTTTGGTCTCATGCTCACCCAGCAAGGTCCTGTGGTGATCGAATACAACTGCCGCTTTGGTGACCCTGAAGCCCAGGTGGCTCTCTCCCTCTTGGATGGCGATGTACTGGAACTCCTGCTCTCGTGTAGAAATGGAACCCTTGATAAGGTCCAAGTGGTAAGCAAGAAGGCATCAGCTTGCTCCGTGACACTTGCCAGTGGAGGGTACCCAATTGCGTATGAGAAGGGAAAAGCTATAACCATTGGTGATCTTCCTAAAGGGGTTTCCCTTTTTCATGGGGGAACGTCCTATGACAAAAGCGGTCAGTTGGTAACTGATGGAGGCAGGGTTCTCCATGTGGTTGGAACAGGGAAATCTCTGCACGAAGCAATAACCGTTGCATATACGGCAGTGGATGCCATTTCCTATGAAGGGAAACAATACCGGCAGGATATCGGAAAGAGAGCATTGCAGGAGGAAGAGCATGGTTCGTCGTGTGTACATAACCCGTAGGCGTGAGTTTCGCCAGAGAGAGCAGGCACTGTCTGCTGAGTTGTCTCAGTTTCTTGACATACAAAATCTGGAAGGGCTACGTATATACTATCGCTACGATGTGGAACACCTTGAGGAAGCGACGTTCAGGATGCTGTGCGAACGTATCCTGATATTGCCGGGAAGAGATGAGCTACTCTCAGAGATTCCTGCCTCTGATTGGAATCTAGCGGTACAGATGCATGAAGGACAATTTGATCAGAGAGCTGAAGCAGTGCAACTGTCCCTGCGACTGCTCTTGCAGGATGAGATGGAGGCGAATATCAGATGTGCCACCGTCTATAGTTTCGAAGGATCTCTCAGGGCAGAGGAGCAAGAAAAGATTCGGACCTATCTCATCAATCCTGTAGAAGCAAGAGAGGCTTCCTTCCTGCTTCCCGAGCAACTCTCCGCGCATGTAGAGCCCCCCTCCTATCCTCCTGTGCTCCACGGTTTTCGTTTTTCCTCCGATCATGAGAAGACAAAAGCTGCCTACCAGCTCGCCATGGATACAGCAGACCTTGAAGTGGTACGGAAACACTTCCTTGCAATAGGGAGGGACCCCACCTTCACGGAGCTGCGCGTCATCGATACCTATTGGTCGGATCACTGCAGGCATACCACATTTTTAACACAGCTGGATACCGTGACCATTGAGGATCCTGAGATTGCCGCTACCTATGCGTCATATCTGGAGGCCAGGAAACAACTGGGAAGAGACAATCCGGTGAGTTTGATGGATCTTGCAACACTAGCGGCAAAGGTACTCAGAGCACAGGGGAAGTTGGACAAACTGGACCTTTCTGAGGAGATCAACGCTTGCTCTGTGCAAATTGAGGTGAATACTCCCAATGGGGAAGAACCCTACCTGCTTCAGTTTAAGAATGAGACACATAATCATCCAACCGAAATTGAGCCCTTCGGTGGAGCGGCCACCTGCATAGGTGGGGCAATTCGTGACCCGCTTTCTGGACGGGCTTATGTCTACCAAGCCATGAGGATCTCCGGCAGTGCAGACCCCCGTACCCCGCTCTCCCAGACCATGGAAGGAAAACTCCCCCAGCGGACGATTGCCCAACGCTCCAGTCAGGGGTACAGCTCCTATGGGAATCAGATTGGGCTGGCAACCAGCCTGGTCGAGGAAGTGTACCACCCAAATTTCAGCGCTAAGCATATGGAACTTGGATTTGTCCTTGGCTGCGTGCCCCAGCGGTTTGTCAGGCGCGAACGGCCGCTTCCTGGAGACTTGGTTGTGCTTGTAGGGGGGCGGACCGGTCGTGATGGGTGTGGGGGAGCCACAGGTTCCTCCAAAGAGCACGATGCACAATCCTTGGAATCCTGTGGCGCTGAAGTGCAGAAAGGAAACGCTCCAGAGGAGCGGAAGCTGCAGAGGCTGATGCGTAATCCCGATGCCATCGGGATGATCAAACGATGCAATGATTTCGGTGCTGGTGGTGTGAGTGTTGCCATTGGCGAACTTGCTGATGGACTTATCATCGACTTGGATAGGATTCCGGTAAAATATGAAGGTCTGGATGGGACAGAGCGAGCCATCAGTGAGAGCCAGGAACGTATGGCAATGGTAGTGGACAAGCGTGATGCGGCTGCATTCATCCGCCTGGCTGAAGAGGAGAACCTTGAAGCAACCGTTGTGGCAACCGTGAGTGAGGATCCCCACCTGGTTATGCTGTACCAGGGGCAGAAACTCGTTGATCTACAGCGAAGCCTGCTCGATAGCAACGGGGCGGCAAAGCATGCAACAGCATCGATCCCCCGAACAAGCAGTACAGCGAAATATCCAGACTCCTCATTTGATGTATCAGCCTTGCAGATGCTTTTGGAAGACCTGAATGTAGCGAGTAAGCAACCCCTCGCTCAACGGTTTGACAGTACCATCGGTTCTACGACTATGCACTATCCATTTGGAGGAAGGTACCAGAGAACACCGGTTCAGTGTGTTGCATCTACCATTCCTCTGCCTCAAGGGGAGTCCTCTACTGCCACGCTGGCTTCCTGGGGATATGACCCATATGCGATGAGTGAAGATCCCTACCACGGTGCCTTCTGGGCTGTGGTCCACTCCCTTGCAAAGGTGGTTGCAAGTGGAGGGAACCTGAAAGAGTCCTACCTCTCATTCCAGGAATATTTTGGAAGGGTTGGATCAGATCCAGCCCGTTGGGGGATTCCCTTCTCTGCACTCCTTGGTGCATATAAGGCGCAAATGCTTTTCTCTGTAGCTGCCATTGGGGGGAAGGATTCCATGAGTGGAACATTCCAGGACATCGATGTTCCTCCTACTTTGGTAAGTTTTGCCGTAGCAGTGACCAGTGCACATCGGTTGGTTTCCCCTGAGTTTAAACGGGTGGGCTCAAAGCTGGTGTTGTTCTCCTGTGATACGGAAGAGGGACTGCCTGCGCTGTTTGCAGAAGTCAGGCAGGTGCAAGCACGCAGTGCCTATGCACTTGGCTATGGAGGGATAGCTGAAGCAGTAGCCAAGATGGCATTGGGAAACCGAATAGGTTGTGAGCTCGAGACACAAGAGGATCTGCGGAAAAAGCGCTATGGCGCATTTCTTCTGGAACTGGATCCGATGAGCAGACAGATAGGGATTCCCATCGGAAGGACCATCACAGCAGAACAAATACGCTTTCCTGGTTTCTCTGTGGATCTTGCTACTGTTGAGCAATGGCTGCTCTCTCCGCTTTCTTCCGTCTATGGGTCGATCAAACCGGTAAGAGAAGAACAACAGATTCCCCTGCTTGGCTATGGCAAGCGAATAGAGACACGCTCCCGCTATCCAAAGAAGAAACCGAAGGTTCTGCTACCAGTCTTTGAGGGAACCAACTGTGAATACGATATCGAGCGGGCTTGGAAGTACGCTGGTGGGGATCCGGAGATTTTTGTAATCAACACGATGAGTCCAGACCGGGTAGTTTCAAGCATCGATCAATTCTCAAAGCTGTTGGCAGAGTCCCAGGTTCTGTTTCTCAGTGGAGGGTTTTCTGCCAGTGACGAACCAGATGGGTCGGGCAAGCTGATAGCAACATTCTTGCGCAATACACGGGTCAAGAAGGCGATTCATGCGCTTCTAAGGGACCGAGATGGATTGGTGGGAGGGATTTGCAACGGGTTCCAGGCTTTGCTCCAAGTTGGGTTGTTGCCACATGGGTCGATTACAGAACCCCGTTCAGGTGATCCTCTGTTGATCGAGAATATCCAAGGGCACCATCTCTCATCACTGGTTCACTGCCGGGTTTCCTCCGTCCTCTCCCCATGGATGGGAGCCTACCAGGTAGGAGATACCCGGTTGATCCCTATCAGCCATGGGGAAGGAAATTTCTTTGCTCCGTTGGAAACACTGAAAAGGCTTGAGAAGAACGGCCAGATTGCAACGCAATATGTCGATGAGAGAGGAAATCCGCTTGCACCCAATGGCTCTCTGTGGGCAATCGAAGGTATCAGCAGCAAAGACGGAAAGGTCTTTGGGAGAATGGCACACAGCGAGAGGGTGGTTACCCAGCTCTATACAAATACCCCGGCAGTTCCTGATGCTGGGCTGTTTCGGGGTGCTGTCAGGTATTTTTCCTAGGGAATGGGTCAGATGGTGACAATACGAAGGCATGTACCACTCTGTTGTGTCAATATGACTCATAAGGCGGTTACAAGCTACGTTTCTGGGAGAAACGTACAGGAAATAGTTATTTGCTTAAAACCTCATTAAATGTATATATTAAAACAAAATAAAAAATATTTATATAGAGTTTTGTGTATAATCTGAAAAGTTGGCACGTTGATTGCACAATACTTAGCGTAACGAAATGAAACACAATGAACACATGGAGGTGTCAACATGAAATATTACGTATCCTACAACAACAGCAACCCTGTTTCGGAATTCGATTCCTTGTTCAATGACCTTTGGGCTGACTGGGGCACCAACCGCAGCAAGATTCCCCCAGTAGATATCTATGAAACCGAGAAAGCGTATGTAATCGAAGCTGAGCTTGCTGGTTACAAGCAGGAAGAGGTTCATGTCAATGTCGATAAGCATGTACTGAAGATCAGCAGCGACAAGCAGAGCCTGAAGAGTGCTGATGAAAAACAGAAGAGTCTGGTTCGTGAGCGGTACTTCAGGAAGTTTGAGCGTTCTTTCAGTCTTCCCGAGGATATCGATGAAGAAAACATCGAAGGTGAGTTTGCTGACGGTGTTTTGACCATCACGCTTCCGAAGAAGAAAGAAGTACTTCCCAAGACCATTGAAGTAAAGATTAAGTAAGGAAGTATCCGTATAGAGACAGTACCCACCCCTTTGCATCGAATAGCCTGCAGGTTTCTGCAGGCTGTCTTGCGTCTGAGTCAGTCGAGAATGATCAGTGCGAGGAAGGTAAGTGGTTCTGCTTCCTCATTTCGGATGGCATGGCTAGCCCCTCCGCCGGTAATGACCAAGTCCCCTTTCTCTACTACCTTGTCACCGTCAACTTCCCTAACGATGCCCTTCCCTGATGTTATCCAGTAATACTCAGTTTCGTTTACATGATTGTGCTCCCCGATGCTGCAGCCCTTCTCCAAACGAATCTCGGAGAAGAGTCTGCAATGGGCGACACTGCCTTCATCAGCCAGGGCTTTCAGAACAACCTGTCCTGTTCCTTCTCTCATGTTCTTTTTAATGGTTTCTTGCATGGTTGTTGCTATTTTGATCATTTTTACTTCTCCTGTGGTCAGTGTGCCAGCTCCTAGGGAGTTGGGCAAGACATACTTGACACTTCACAGTGATAAAAGAATACTAAATACACGTAGTAAGACAGCACTAGCGATATTTTCCACGCGTAGTATGCAAGATTCTACCCTGCATTCTTGTCGGAAGGTTTCGATATGCCACCAGAGTATGCTGAGGAGAAGACATGAACAAGATTCTGGCAAAACAACGATTATCGAAGGAAGTGTTCCGGATGGAGATCGAAGCCCCTGAGATAGCAGAGGCAAGACACCCCGGTCAGTTCATCATCCTCCAAATGGGTGGGGACTTTGGCGAACGCATTCCTCTAACCATAGCAAATGCAGATCCTGTGAAAGGTTCCATCACCTTGATTTTCCAGGCAGTGGGTGAGACCACCCATCGTCTCGCTTTGCTTGAGCCTGGTGATACCATCCAGAACCTTCTTGGGCCTCTGGGTAAGCCAACCGATATCAAGAAGTATGGGAAGGTTGTGTGTGTCGGCGGAGGGATAGGGGTCGCTCCGCTCTTTCCCATTGTGGAAGGTATGAAGAAAGCAGGCAATGAAGTTACAGTAATCATGGGCGCAAGAACCAAAGAACTCCTCATCATGGAAGAGGATATGCGTGCAATCGCTGATGAGGTGATTGTGGTAACTGATGATGGTTCCTATGGAAGAAAAGCTCTGGTAACAGTCCCCCTGAAGGAGATTTGTGAAGAAGACAAGCCCGATTGTGTTGTTATCATCGGGCCTCCCGTCATGATGAAGTTTGCTGCACTTACCACCAAGCCCTATGGCATTCATACCATCGTATCCTTGAACACCATTATGATCGATGGCACCGGTATGTGTGGTGGATGCCGTGTTACCATCGGTGGAGAGACTAAATTTGTCTGTGTCGATGGGCCTGAGTTTGATGGTCATCTGGTTGATTGGGACAATATGTTGCTTCGACTCGGTACCTATAAGAGTGAGGAAGCAGAAGCGCATCACCGTTGCCATATTGGACTGAAGATCAACGAAGGGGAGGCATAGAGGCATATGCACGTAACGAAAGAAGTACTTGACGCTCAAGCAAAAGCATTGCTCGAGCAACTAAACGATACGCCGTTGAGACCCAAGGATAGAGCTAAGATTCCCCTCCAAGAGATGCCAAGCCAAGCACCAGAAGTTCGTGTGTGCAATATGGAAGAGGTTGCACTTGGCTATACGGAGAACCAAGTCCGCCTTGAGGCGATGCGCTGTATCCAGTGCAAGAACCAGCCCTGTATTGCTGGTTGTCCTGTTTCCATCGATATCCCTGCATTTATTGCTGAGGCTGCCAAGGGAGACTATGGCAAGTCTGTGGAAATTATCAAGGAGAGTAGTTTGCTGCCATCCATTTGCGGCCGAGTCTGTCCCCAGGAAGTACAGTGTCAGAAGTTCTGTACCGTTGGGAAGATGCACAAAGATGTTGAGCAGTCGGTCTCAATTGGTCGTATTGAACGCTTTGTAGCAGACTATGCGCGTGAACATGGGCTTGAGAAAATCCCATCCATCAAGCCTGACAGTGGACGCAAGGTTGCTGTTGTCGGCTCTGGACCTGCAAGTATCTCTGCAGCGGCTGACTTGCGTAGGGAAGGACACACTGTGATGATGTTTGAAGCACTCCACAAGGCTGGGGGTGTATTGGTCTATGGCATCCCTGAGTTCCGCCTTCCCAAGAAGATTGTGGAACATGAATTGCAGAATCTTAAGGATATGGGTGTAGAGATTCGACCCAACTATTTGGTAGGCAAGACGCGAAAGATTGCCGATTTGATGGAGAAGGACGGTTTTGATGCGGTATTTGTCGGCTCAGGAGCAGGACTTCCCAAGTTCCTTGGCATTGAAGGTGAAAACTACGTAGGTGTCTTCTCTGCAAATGAGTATCTGACTCGTAGTAACTTGATGAAGGCTTATGCAGTTGGAAAGTCTCAAACTCCGCTCTACCGATCTAAAAACGTTGCCGTTTTCGGTGGTGGCAATGTTGCCATGGATGCTGCAAGAACTGCTAAGCGTCTTGGAGCTGAGGAAGTGATCGTTGTCTATCGACGCACCGAGGTGGAAATGCCGGCCCGCCGTGAAGAAGTAACTCACGCGAAGGAAGAGGGAATCAAATTTCTGTTTCTCCACGCTCCTCTGAAGATAACAGCAAACGAGAAGGGTAGGGTCAATGGTGTTGAGTTAATTACGTGTGAACTTGGTGAGCCTGATGCTTCTGGTCGTCGTCGTCCGGTAGAGATCCCTGGCAGTGAGAAAATCTATGACTTTGATACGGCCATTATAGCCATCGGGAATGATAGCAATCCACTCATCAAGGCAACCACTGATGGTATTGAGGTCAACCGCAGGGGCAACTTTATTGTCAATGAGGAAACCTGTGAGACGACACTGAAGGGTGTATACGCAGGTGGGGATATTGTTCTTGGTGCTGCAACGGTCATTCTTGCCATGGGGCAGGGAAGAAGAGCAGCCAAGGCTATGAATACCTACCTCAAGGGTCTAGCATAGGGATATCTGTGGGCGAGTCTGTTCCCCCAGGTTCGCTCACTTGATACACCTACTTTCTTTGTGTATAGTAAAGCAGTGGATATTCTCAATGATTGCCAATCGGTGATCTGTCAGCTTACGTCGAAAGATAAGACCCAGGCCATCCTGGAAGTGATAGATTCCTGTTCAGTGTTTACGTCTCTCCCAGACCTCGAGCGTTTCAAGCGCGGGGTGCTTCGTCGTGAGCATATCCAGTCAACGGGTATTGGTCATGGGGTTGCTGTTGCGCATGGGAAGATCCACGGCATCAATGAGGTCCATATCGCATTGGGTATCAGCAAGGAGGGGATAGAATATGGAAGCTGCGATGGAATGCCTGTCCATCTCCTGTTTGTTATTGCTTCTTCCCCATCCATCCAGATGGAGTACTTAGGTGCCTTGAGTGCTATTTTACGAGGAGTACGAACCGAACAAATACAAGAGCACCTCCTAGCTCTGCAGCAAAGCAAGAGTGATGAGGCTTGTAACCGGTTTCTTTCCATGATGGCAAACCAGGAGTTCATCTGGTTTAGTAAAAGTCCCTAGAAGAAGGCTCCCCCGCATAAGAGTGCATTTACCCGTATATCCCACTGATCAGTAGGGATTTTCTTGATAATCTGATGACTTCGACAAATGCCAAGGGTAAAGGCTTCCCTATGCTTCTGGAGATATCGATCATAATAGCCTTTCCCCCTTCCAAGGCGATCCTTTTGCATGGAGAATGCAACACCAGGAACCAGAATAAGCGTTCTTGCGGTAGGTACCACCGTGTTCCCTTCTCGCGGCTCAGTAATTCCCAGGCTTCCTCTGTGTAATTGGTCCAGTCTCGTGACTTCCCGAAAGGTCATGGTACCATCCATTTCACTGACCGGTAATGCAAGATGTTTGTGGGCGATTGCATCGTGCAGCACGGCTTTTATATCAACCTCAGAGGTAATGGGATAATAGGCAAAAACCCAATCAGCATCTGTATATAGGGTGCTGGATAGCAAGGCATTGCAACTTGCAAGGTCTTCTCTTGAGAAATCAGTTCCTCGCAGTACTTTTTCTTGCGTTATAAGCTGTGTTCTCAAACTCTCTTTGCTTTGCATGGAATGATTATACCATGAAGGATGATGTTGTGATCAGGAGAACCAATATGCAGAGGAATCCATCAGTTTTGCGATAGGGGAGCTGGGAGCGAGGTTTGTCCGGGTCAAAGTTCCTTGCTTCAAGGGCAAGTGAGAGATCTTCCGCTTTATCCAACAACAAGAGGAAGATACTGGTGGAGAGTCCTATGATGGTCTTGTAAGGATTTTTCTTTCGTTCAAGCCTTGCTTTTCTCGCTGTATTAGCTTCAAGCGAGGCATCAAAGATCATGGGTAGTAGAGAGAGCGTGAGCTCGATACTGCTCGCTATTCTCCAACCGTTGAGGAAGGGTATCCTGTCCAACAGGCTTCCGAGCGACCTGGCAAGATCATCTGGGGCAGTGCTGTCTGCGATAAGCATGCCAGAGAGGATGATGGCACTGAACCTGAAGAATGCAGAGGCCGTACGTAGCCAATTGTTACTGGAAACGTACTCCATGATGGTGATCATGGCTAGGAGAACAAGGAAGAACCTCAGCTCTCTGTGATACTGCTTCAGTGGCAGTTGTTGGGAGATTCCTGCAATCGCTAACGCAGTAAAGATGATCAGGGTTCCCCCTAATGAGGTGTAGATCAGAGCAAGGCAGAGTACGATGACAGAGAGAAACTTGGTCATCGGGTTACAGTGATTGAGAAAACGTTCTTGTTTTCTATAGTGAAAGATCAGCGCTTCAGCCATGTTAAATCCTCAACATTGCTGGTTTTTGGGACGTACATTCCATGTTCTTCCAAGTGATTAAAGACTGTGTGTTTGGTCCCTTGTATAGCAACCAGTCCTGCTTCCAAGACAAGCACTTGGTCTGCATGTGCGAGGATTTTATCAATTTCATGGCTGACGATGATTACTGTGTGTCCATTCTCCTGCAATGCAAGCAAGGTTTCCAATACACTTACTGCTGAGCGATAGTCAAGGTTGGCAAAAGGCTCATCAAGGATGATGAGTTTTGGATTCATGACCAATATGCCAGCTATCGAGAGCTTTCTCTTTTCTCCACCACTGAGTGTACGGGGACGTTGATCTTTCTGATTCTGAAGATGCATGAGAGTAAGCACTTCATCCAGCCTCTTCTTTTGTTCAGCTTCATCCATAGAGAGATTTTCCATGCCGAAGCTGATGTCTTTCTCCACCGTTTGGCCAACAATCTGGGTGTCGGCATCCTGGAACACCAAACCGATGGAGTGCAGTCTTTTCTTTGGATACTTGGTAACATCCTCTCCTGCAAGAAAGATTGCTCCACCGCTAGGCTTCAACAAGCCTTTCAGACAACGAAGCAGAATGCTCTTGCCAGCTCCATTTGGCCCGCTGATGAGCGTAAAACTTCCTTGGTTGACCGAGAAGCTAATGTCCTTGAGTATTTGCTTGTCTTTGGAAAAAGAGAAGCTCAGATGTTCTACTGAAAGGAGTACTGGTTGTGTGGTGGTCATGACAAACAGACTGTAACAGATGGTGATTGTTTGGGCAAGATTCCCTGTTTTCCCCAAAAGGTGTTGACAAGTGTGAGAAAAGTAGGGTATACAAGATGACGTTGATGCCGCTTTAGCTCAGTTGGTAGAGCAAAGGACTGAAAATCCTTGTGTCCTCAGTTCAATTCTGAGAGGCGGCAAAATAAAAAGGATTTAAATCCTTATTTTGTAACAACTTGCTTATGTGCACAAATGTACAACTGTACATTAGTGTACACAAAGTGAATTACAATCTGCGTATTTCTTTCAAAACAGAGAGCTCCCTGTCCTATACGGATGGGGAGTTTTGCTTTTAATGGCAGCATGGGCTTGATTGCTTCAATGACGTGGTTTCTTGATGTGGACAGAATCATTCGGGATTCCTGCGAAGATTCCATAGGGTTGTTTTCTCCAGAGTCAATCAATGGAAAAGTCATGCCGTTCCAGAGCTTGTTTTATTGTAGTGCATTTACAGAAATCAGTTTTGAAGTCTGTATCTGTTTTGCTTGAAAGCAACTCTCTGATTTTCGATATATTGCAGGTACGGATAAGCTCATCCTCAAGGTTATTAACTTGGGGAAGGCAATATACATGGCCTATCATTGATTGGTTGGATAGGAATTTCATATTCTTTTTTAGAATTGATGCATTCAGTGTATCTGTGTCAAATAGAAGTACGACATTGGTTTTATGTTTCAGTGTCATTAGTCGGGCACGAGTAAATTCTTCTTCAACAACATTGAATACCTCCCACTTTCGGCAGTAAGAAATTCAATGTTTCTTGAATTACCTTGAAGTTACTCTTCTGACTCCATCCGCCCCCTGCTTCCAGGGGGTCTTTTCGTGTCTCCTCAAATGGTTTTTCTCTTCCATCTG
>Ga0334898_1001124_pt1 | contig 33112 bp, 28 predicted proteins | sample GraSluR3_MG_10_FD_207228 | JGI IMG/M metagenome (GOLD analysis project Ga0334898, IMG submission 207228) | Sludge microbial communities from methane-producing bioreactor in Wageningen University, Netherlands - Granular Sludge_3_08-R3 | ecosystem: Engineered > Bioreactor > Anaerobic >... | reverse complement strand
CTATCGATAAGAATTCTACACAAGCTATTGGGTTGTACAATCCCCATGCAGTAGAAATGCCTTTTGTAGGAGACGGTACTGTCATGCCTCCGTACGAAGAACCCATCGTAAGCCCTATAGCCTTCACTATTGGAGGAAGTGGATTCAATGTCAAAGATCACCTTGCCAGCAATACAGATCTAACCATTGCCATTGGCGAGAATGGTGCCCATGCATACATTGGCGGAGATGATGATTGTGAGGATGAGATTTGTTCGGAGTATGATGGCATTTGGAATCTCTGTGATAAGAAATGTTTTTTAGATTGTTGGAAGAGAAAAACTGCGACTGGTGGCCAAGATGGTAAACAGTTCATGACTGGTGATTTTGATAAAGATTTCAATACACTTATTGAAGCATATAAGATTACCGCTAGAGTTCGTGGTGAAGATGTTCTTATGGAACTATTGGGAGAAGCAACTGGTGTTGTAGCTACTTTTGCCCTTGGTCTCTTTACAAAAATAGGTTGGGCAATATCCATTGGAGCTGGTGTCGCAGGTTACTTCGTCGTTGAACTAATTATTGCTTGTGTCGGTAGTGCAATGAATAAAGAACAATTACAGACATTCCTGTACGATAACGATATGGGTTCGAGCATTGACAAAGCTAGTGGAATATTTTGGTCTATAGTTTCGGATTGTATTGATGAATGTCCAAAACGAAACCCTAGTAATCGCGAAGGCCAGACACCTGGTGATGTGCCTGCTTTTTACAATCCCATTGATGGAAATCATTCTTAGTTTCTTTTCAAAAGCTTTTACAACTGTATAGTTAAACACATGAAATGACCTTTTGGAGGACGAAATGAAAACGATTGTAGCTCGCATCATGGTAGTGCTATTGTTTGTAAGTATTTTTACAGGCTGTGGGAAAGAAGCTCCCACTTTGTCATTTAGTGTGATTACCAATCGATGCACAGAAATTGCCAATGAGAGCGATTTGCTTTACACTGGCGGGGGTGATGTCCAGGATTCAACAATTCAATGTAGGTTTGTTGCCAATCCCGATATAACCAAAGAAGAGGCAACAAAAATTGTGGATTCTTTGTTTATTATGGATTTCACAGAAGTGATGCTGTCTGAAATCAGTAGTTATGGGGATTATTCCAAGCATACTCAACTGGGTTCGACATATGATCTTCGAGATCACTACAATACCAAAGTTTTCTTTGTAGATCTGGATGAGAACGTACTCTTTACAGTTCGAACATACCGCTGGTTTTCATTTCTTCCTTTTTGGAGTTGATCACAAATGGAAGAATTCATTTTGGTTTTGCGCGGTAACACGGATGGCAATGCACTGTACAGAATAAATCTAAAAGGAAAAGCACAACTATTTAGGCTTGATTAAGCTGTGATTAACCTTGGGTGGCTTCCATCATAATATTGCAGGGATGAAATTGGGTGAAAATAGACTATGAAACATCGACCTGTATATCATGTTATTCAGCTATACCGTGGGCTTCGTAGACATCCTGGATGAAAATGATGCCATGGTTTGGTTTGTCAAAAGAAAAATCTTTGTTTAATGCGTCAATGACAACATTGCTATCATGCCAAATCCATCAACCAGTAGATTGGATCCCTCAAATGCATTGGCTGCTCCGTGAATAAAAGCCAGAATAAAAGTGACGGTAATGGGTCCGGTTGCTATACCACCTGCATCGAAAGCAATGCCAACAAACAGCTTAGGAGCAAAAAACATGAAAACCAGACACACTATATATCCGGGCAGTAGGTAATGCCACAATTGAATTTGCGGAACAAATATACGCAAAACTGATAGCATCACAGCGATACCAACTCCAATCGCTAAAAAAATCAACACAGCTTTTCGCTTTACATAACCACTTGTTACGTCTTCAATTTGATGTGTCAAAACATAGACAGCCGGTTCGGCCATGATCGTTACAAAACCAAGAATAAAGCCAATAAAGATGATGATTGATTTGTGGGGAAGAAGTGCTAATGTTTCTCCAATTGTAGCTCCAACTTCCATAAATCCAGCATTTACGCCAACAAGGAAAAGCAGAAGGCCTACAAATGCAAACAGAAATCCGGAAAAAACCAAAAGCCAGCATGATGGATAAGCCGATGGAAACAACAATTAAGATGCTATAGCTGGAAATTTCACCGGAAGTAACCTTGTCCACTTGTTTTGCAAAGACTAGTAAATCGGGTTCTGCAATGGAGATAAAAAGCCAAGGATGAGCACACTTACCAGCACAATCCACACAACATTTTTTTTTACCAAAGAAGATCCAAGAATGCTCCCGAGGGGACCAATGCCAATCTCTACGCCAAATAAAAATATGGTAAGTCCAAGCATTACCAGTATAGCCCCTGCAAGGAATGAAACGAGAGCAAACGAGGAAATGGGTGTGATGGTGAAAGAAAGTATCAAAACCAATACGATAATCGGCAAAACAGAAAAAATAACTTCTTTGAATTTTGATAGCACCGTATTCAAACTTGTGTTATCCTTTCGCGGTTGGTTTTATACGCTCAAAATCGGATATGTAAACCCATTATAGCAAACTACCCACCTGATAAACAACAAGCGTTAGAATATAGGCAATGACGGTTAAGCCAAAAAATTGGATAAGTGCCCATTTCCAGGAATTGCTCTCGCGGCGTGTAACCGCACATGTAGCAACGCAAGGTGAGCTGATAAGACAGAAGAGCATAATACAAAAGGCTACCAAAGGGGTATACTGATCGCGTAATTTATCACGCAAGGGTACCTGGTTTTCTTCTGTATCGCGCACGGCATTTACAATGCCAAGCTGCGCAACAAACATTTCTTTCGCAGCCAATGCACCAATAAGAGCCGTTCCAATTTTCCAATCAAAGCCCAAGGGTTTTATTGCGGGTTCAAGAAACCGTCCTGTTCTTCCTGCATAAGTATAGGCAAGTTCTTCTTCTTGCATTGCTTGTAAAAGCGACTGCATTTCAGTTTCTTTCTGCGATTCAGCAAGGGTAGATTCCTCAAGAAGCTGCATACTGCTTTGATAATCTTGCGAATACTCTTGGATTTTTGGGAAGGAAGCCAATCCCCACAATAGTACGGATAGTATCAATATAATGCTCCCTGCTTTTTTCAAGTATTCCTTGGATTGATTCCACATTTCAAGCAGGATATTCTTCAAAGTAGGCATCCGATATTCGGGAAGTTCAATTAGAAATGGAACAGAGTCACCTTTAAAAATAGTTTTGCGGAGTATTTTAGCAGCCACCATGGCTACAAGAATGCCAATAAAATACATAAGCCAAAGCATGGGGCCATGAAGATTGGGCGGAAAAAAAGCAGGAATCAGAAGTGCGTATATGGTAAGCCTAGCACCACAGCTCATCAATGGTAGAATCATCATGGTGGTCATACGCTCTTGTCTTGACTCTAAGGTGCGTGTTGCCATGATGGCAGGGACAGAACAACCAAAGCCCAAAAGCATCGGAACAATGCTTTTCCCATGCAGATTCATTTTTTCCATGAATCCATCCATAATAAACGCTACGCGCGACATATAGCCTGTTCCCTCTAAGAATGCAATGGCCAAAAACAACAGTAGGATGTTGGGCAAAAAGACAATTACTCCCCCCACTCCTCCGATGATTCCTTCTATCAAAAGGGATCGGAGAAAGGGATATACTGTAGCAGGCCAAAATTGCACAATCATGGAGCTTGTCCAGGAAAAGAAGGATTCAATCCATTCCATAAAAGGAGCTCCGACAATAAAAACTAAAGAAAACACAACATACATCAGTCCTACAAAAATAACCACTCCCCAAAATGGATGAGTTAATACATCATCAAGTTTTTCTGTCAATCGCGAGCCCGGTTTTTTTTTGTAGGTAACAGCGCTGTGCAACCATTCTCCAATAATTCTATATCGATCCTCTGTTGAGATATTTTTCTTTTGTTGAAGGGATTTTGGTAATACTGTGGGAGGAGAAAGAGTAGCAGATTGGTGACACAACTGATAAATTTTCTCTTTCAATGAAGTTATGCCTTGGTTTTTGTGTCCGATGGTTTTTACAATATCAACTTGCATTGCTTCAGAAAGGAGATGTGGATCAATAACATATCCTTTCTTCTCGGCAGTATCTGCCATATTTAGTACAACCAATACAGGAATTCCTTTTTCCATAAGCTGTGAAGTAAGGAAAAGATTTCGTTCCAGGGAGGAAGAATCGACAACGCTAATGATAATATCAGGAGATTCTCTCTCGATTACGCTACGGGCTACTTCTTCTTCTGGGGAATGTGCTTGTAGGTCATACATGCCTGGTAAATCAATGATGCGAATGCTGGCTCCATGAAGTTTTAAGGACCCTTCTTTTTTTTCAACTGTAACGCCTGGGTAGTTACCAATATGCTGGTGCGACCCAGTAAGGGCATTAAACAAGGTTGTTTTACCACAATTCGGATTGCCTGCTAAAACAACGGTGTATTTTTTTGTCATGAAACTGAATGAGCTATTGCTCTTCCTCTACTTCAATGTTTTCATATAGCCCTACATCCAAAGCAAACCTACTATCGCCTGCCTGAATCATCATAGCTCCTCTTCGGCCATGCCTTCTAAGAACAGAAATTGTTTTCCCACACAAAATTCCCATGCAAGACAATCGTCTTATATAAGCTTCATCTCCATGAATACTACATATTTTCATCGATCTACGAGAATCTACCTCCGACAACTTACATCGTCCTCTTTTATTACATTGTTTGCAGCAGTGTCTTGCTCGATGTCTCATAAACTTCTCTCTTGTTTGTAGTCTCGAACAAACTCTGCTAGTTTATTGGTTATTTCTGGACCAATGGTGTGCTCAATTTTGCAGGCTGCTTGGTTTGCTTTGTCGGGTTCGATATGAAGAATATGTATGAAAAATTCTCGAAGAGCTGTATGTCTTTGGAGAATCTCAAAGGCCTTTTTTTGGCCAAACAAGGTAAGTTTGATAGGTTTGTATGGTTTGTATTCAATAAGCTTGTGATATCGTAATTGCCGGAGAGCAACAGTAACGGAAGATTTTTTTACCGAAAGATATTGACCTATGGTAGAGGCATGAACATATTCAGCTTCATTGGATAAAACTGCGATAGCTTCTAAATAATCTTCTAAACTTGGGCTAAGCATTGCGTTTGATCACTCTCCATTAATGATTTACATATTATGTTAGTTACATCTAACTTTATGTCAATAGTGGAAAGTAAAAAAGTTAGCGGACACAAACTTTTATAGAAGTTCAAAAATTACCCAAAACGACCTGTAATGTAATCCATCGTTTCTTTGTACTGCGGTTTGATGAAAATTTTCTTCGTTTCTCCATATTCAATACACTCGCCCATCAATAGAAAGGCAGTGTAATCAGAAGCTCTTGCAGCTTGTTGCATATTGTGCGTCACAATAATAATGGTGTATTCTTCTTTTAGTTCTTGCATCGTTTGTTCAATTTTGGCTGTTGCAATAGGATCCAAAGCAGAACATGGCTCATCCATAAGAATGACTTTTGGTTCAATGGCCAAGGTACGTGCTAAACACAAACGCTGTTGTTGGCCACCCGACAATGATAGTCCAGATTTTTTCAAATCGTCTTTCACTTCGTCCCATATAGCAGCTTTTCGCAAGCTTTTCTCAACAATTTCATCCAATATCTTTTTCCTTCTTTCGCCAGCGATTCTAGGCCCATAGGCAACGTTGTCATAAATACTTCGAGGCAAGGGATTGGGTTGTTGAAACACCATTCCGATTTTTGTTCGTATTTCCACTGGATCGGTTTCTTTATCGTAAATATTCCGATCTCCATAAATCGCTTTGCCTTCGATACGAATATTGGGGATGATATCATTCATGCGATTAAAGCAGCGCAAATAGGTCGACTTGCCACACCCAGAAGGTCCCATGATAGCGGTAATACTTCTCTCTTCAAAGGAAAGAGAAACTTCTTTCAATGCTTGTTTTTTCCCATACCATAAGGAAAGATCTTTTGAACAAAGGACTGTTTTCATTACACTAAACTCCCTGTTTATGGAACTTCCTCATGTATAGGTTGCTGAACAACCGTATCAGGAAGTTGATGATTACAATAATCAGTATCAAAATGACAGCAATGCCCATTGCCTGTGAGATTAAGTCATGTCTTGTTACACTGCCTGTACTTGGGGCTTCTGTTGCCAAATAAAACAAATGCAATGCTAAGGTTCGTGCCCCATCAAAAGGAGATGTTGGCACAAAAGGACTAAAACCAGCTGTAGCCAAAAGTGGTGCTGTTTCGGCAACAACTCGACCCATACAAAGTATGATCCCTGTAATAATACCTGGCAATGCAGATGGTAGTACAACGAACCAGGTTGTTTCCCATTTCGTAGCCCCCAAACCTAAAGAAGCTTCTCTCCATGACTTTGGAACGCCTTTTAGTGCTTCTTCGGTAGCAGTTACCATGAACGGTAAAGATAGACAAGCCATTGTTAAGGCTCCTGCCAGAATACTAGCATGCCCGATAAGAGTAACAAACAAGGCAACACCAAACAGCCCAAAAATGATGGATGGAATTCCTGCCAAGCTACTGAGAGCATATCGAATAAAATGAGTAATACCATTCTCGGGTGCATACTCGGCTAAATATATCGCTGCGCCAACTCCCAAGGGGATAACAAATAACAATGTCATAAAAATCAAATACACAGTTCCTACAATGGGGGCTAGAAGTCCACCCTTTGTAGTGGGTCCAAAAATAAAGGATAGGCTCAACGAATTCCAGCCGTGTATGACGACATATATAATTAAGAAAAAGAGGGCTGCCAAGACAACGAATGTCATGAATGACAGAGCTACCCAAGCAATGGATTGGGAGGTTTTTGGATTCATCATGAACGGACCCCTTTTTTGCCCAATGTAAAACTAATACTATTGAAGATAAAAACAAATACCAACAAGATAATTCCGGTGCCAAACAGAGCATGAATGTGAGTACTACCTAAGGCAGCTTCTTCAATTTGCCCAACAATGTTACTAGTTAATGTGCGAGAAGGATCTAACAAGCTTTTTGGAATGCTGAATGAATTTCCTATTACCATATAGATAGCCATCGCTTCTCCAATTGCTCTTCCTACTCCCAATATGGTGGCACTGATAATGCCTGATTTAGCAGCGGGTAAAATGACATGCCAAATAGTTTGCCATTTTGTAGCTCCCAACGCCAAAGAAGCTTCTTTATATTTGGTTGGGACAGCACGAAGTGTGTCCTCGCTAACAGATACAATGGTAGGGATCGTCATTAGAATGAGTACAACCACTGCGGCCAACAAGCTATACCCAGGAGGGCCCAATTGTTCTCGAATAAGAGGAACAAGGAAAACCATTCCTATCAGACCATAAACAACCGATGGAATACCCACCAATAAATCAATGCAAGGTCGCACAATTTCACGAATGAAAGGGGGAGCAATATTGGTCATAAAAACTGCAATAGCAATACTAACAGGAGCGGCCACTAGGATGCTCCCGACCGTTACATAAATAGATCCGACAATTAGAGGCCAAGCTCCAAATGTGTTGTCGGCTAAGCTCCATTTATGTCCAAAAAGAAAATTCCCTAGACCATTTTCTATAAAAGCTAAAAATCCGTTATCGAAAATAAAATAAATAATTCCTACTAATATTAACAAAGAAACGAAGGCGGTTCCTAGTAAAATCCACCTCATTGTTTGTTCCACTGTTTTTCTATTCACGCCTATATCCCCTTTTCAAATAAAGCCCAGCGCTATAAAGGAGGGGGTAGACCAGCGCTGAGCTTTATGCTTCGGTTTGCTAGTTATACTAATATACTAATGGGACAAATCCATTATCAGCAACAATTTTCTGACCTTCTTCACTGCGACAGAAATTCAAAAAAGCATTGACTGCATCGCTTGGAATTGTTTGAGTAATGAAATACAAACGTCGAACGATTGGATAGGTTCCCTTTTGGCAGGTTTCGATAGTACATTCCACATCGTTTACTAACAATGGTTTTACACCGTTTATGTACCCTAAAGAAACATAGCCAATACCACTGGCATCTTCTTGAATACCAATCTGCACTTCACCATTGGATTTTTTAGCCAAAGCGGTGGGAGAAATTGAGAGCTTTTTAAGCACTACAGAGTCAAAACAGTCACGGGTACCAGATCCCTCTTCTCTACCATAGACAGTAATTTGAAGATCGCTACCACCAACTTCAGACCAATTTACAATCTCGCCAGTGTAAATTTTTGTAATCTGCTCCATGGTTAGGCCTTGAATGGGATTGTTTTCATTTACAATAACAGCTACGCCATCACGAGCCACAGGAATAGGAATCAAATCATTTTCTGTAATTTTGATTTCTCTAGAGGCAGCTCCTATATCAACAGTACCCGCTGCAGATTGTTTTACGCCAGCGCTAGAACCACCGCCAGTATAGGTAATTTGAAGATTGGGATGTTTCTCCATGAATGCTAAAGCGAATTTTTCAGCAATTGGCAATACACTGGTTGAACCAGCTTCACGAATAATACCGGAATAGGTTATTTCTTGCTCTGTTGTTTCTGTACCTGCATTGCTGCTTGAAGACTGATCTCCACATCCAATAGTAACCAAGCTAATGCCTGCTATAAAACTAAGTACAGCTACAAGGGATACAATTTTATTCCATCTTACGTTCATACATTTTCCTCCTAAGAGAGTGTTAAATTTCGTACAATGTATGGTGTAACATGAAAGTATTAAGAAATGATTAAGAAACCTTTAAGCTATGGTTAAATTTTATGACTCGGATGAAATATAACTGCCCCATCCGAGTCTGGAAGAGAAGGTTGAAGAATAGATTATTCTCCCGAATAAATTAATTGTATTTTGACTTGTGTGATGTTGTCGGCAGCATCAATTGATCGAACACGAAGCAGTTCTTCATTGCGACTCATTGTATATAGGTATTCAAACGATCCATCGTTTTCCAAAGAAATTTCTTTGGAACCAATCTTTAGCCTAACTCCAGGCTCTGTTTTCCCGCGAACTTGAAAAATCTTTGAAGTGGTTTCGTAAATCCTTGGAAGATCTACCTCTAAAAACGGTGGGATAGAATCTTTTACAATAACCCCTGCAAAGTAAGCTTGTCGGCCATCTTTGGCAGTTGCTTTGATTTCAATTGGATTCTTTCCTTCTTTTAACCGGAGTCTTTCATAAAAATACCCATTTGCGTATGCTACGCTAGTTAAACTGTTGATTTCAAGAATAGTGAAGGGTTCTGTTTCTCCCTCTAGGGTAAACTCTTTTTCTTTTGTTATGATCCCTTCTGGAGGGATATTTACTTGAATAGTTAAGGGTTCTGGCACGTTTACATGAACCATCACGTCAATGGATTTGTTTCCTTTATTCGTAGAAATTAAAACTTGCGATACGGTTTCTCCATTGGGGAGAGAAGATGTGTCTATCGTAAGAAAGAAAGTCTGAATGTTTTGTGTAATTTTTTGGGGAACTATTTGCATCCAGCTTTCCGTTCCTGTAACGGTTCCTTCCAATGCATCAGTGCCCGTCCAAACAACTTGAAATTGTTTTTGCACAATGGTTCCTTGTTGCGTCTCTTCCACAATGATGGAAGAAGGTTCTACAAATAGAACAGGAAGGGCGTTTTCCGAGAAACAATACAATACATTTCCTGAAACAAACACTTCTTCTCCTGTAACAACAGGCATTCTGCCGTATGCACCCGTAGCATATCGAAATTTGATAGAACCATCTGTCTTGCTGATACACAGAAAGTCACCATTGTAGAGAACGGTATACAAATGGTTTTTAGAAGCCATCAACTCGGTGAAGTACGAATACCGATCGAAGCGTTTTTCCCACCAAAGCTTCTCTAAATTGTAGTTGATACAATACATACGTCCTGTAAAAGAGCATAAATAGATAGCATCTTGGGCCAATGTGGGTGCAAATCGACCAAAATTCTCACCTTCAAATCGCATGCTTTGTTCCAATTTACCTGTTTGGATATGGATTTTCTGAAGCCAGCTTTCATTTGTAGGACCGCCTCTTCCTCTGCCCATCATCATAGGATTTTCTGTGATATACACATAATCATCTTTGATGCTAGGAGTACCTAAAAATCCATTCTCTCCTAGTGGCTTAACGGTCCACATACGCTGTTGTGTTTCCATATTGAAAGCATAGATGTGAGGGAATACAATGGTGCGGGTTGCTTGATCATATCGAATAGCAGCACCCATAATAACCGAGCCACTTTTGGTTAAACAATCTCCCCAAAATGAAAAATCTTCTATAGAAAGTGTATAGCTGGTTTCTCCTGTTTCATCAATGCAATGAATGTCACCTCCTGCAGTTTTGCTGAAAGTACTATTCATTTTTCCAGTCGAAACAAATACATTGTTTTCGTCCACAAGAGGGGGGCTGATCACTAAAACTTGCTCCAGTCGCTTGGACCATTTTTCTTTCCCTGTTTCAAGATCCACAGCATAGAGCAAGCAAGAGTCATCCTCAATGCCTCTTCGGCTAAAAATAGGACCGTAGGTGATAAACATTTGTGTTGTACTAATATCAATCCCAACGACATATCTTTTTTCTTCCAATGGATATTTCCAGAGGACCGATGCATCCTTTTTGGATATAGCATGAACATAGCCACTGTGGTCTGCAAAATAAAGAGCATCTCCATACGTTTGGATATCGGTTATATAATCGCCGTAAAATGAATACCGCCACAACATGGAAATTTTATTGCTCGTGTCTTGATGAATATAGCCAGAATGTCGGCTATTCCCCTTAAAGCCATGAAAATAAAACGGTGATTCATCCGTCGGTTCTGGTTCTTTTTCCAACACTTCTGACGGATGGATTTCTTCAAAATACAGAACACCATCGGAGTTCATATTTTCTACCCATGTTTTTTGTTTTCGTATCGAAGATCCAGGACAATAACTAGGAGGCAAAGAAACATTCGTAAAATTGGGACAACCCATTGCATACGATTGGTAGCTGAGTATATCCATGCTCTGGTTGGCTTGCATTGTCTGTGGATTAAAAAAAGAGAAAAGACTTGCTACGATTATGCCCACTAGAAAACAATGAACAAATTTGTTATTGCATAATTTTTTCATGGTTCCACCACCGAAATAGAAGCTTCTGCTTCAAAATACGAACCTTTGATGGCATACACCCGAACCTTTTCTTTCTGAGGAGAAGGATGGATGTTAAAGGCAGCTTGCCCTTCTTCATTGGTCAATCTGGTTACAGAAAAACCTTCTCCAGAAACGGATACCGTAACATTTTCAACAGGAGCATTGGTCCCTTTTTCTCGAATTTGTATTGTCAACTCATTTTCCATGTTTTGTATCAAGTCAGGGTTGTAAGGAAACGTAATATCCAAGGCTTTCAATATATCAAAATCAACCCCTAGGTCTACCACATAGCGTAGCGGGGTTGTAAAAGTGTCGGGATCAAGAATATGCAAATTGTTTTCTGTTGAATATAAGAGAGAAGAAGTAGCCTCACCAATACCAGTTGGCGTATACAATAGCGTCGCTCTACGGTTGTATCGATCAACAGCCTCTAAACCTGCATATATAGAACTTTCATGTTGGTTCCCCTGCAAATGCACCCAACCACCGTCTATTGGAAGATCTCTGCTATCTGCTGGTTGCAAATACACATGAAGGGAATTCGTAACACCATATACCAGATCGTAGTTGGAAGGATTTAAAAGGTCTCGGCGGATAGGCAATTGTGTTTCAGAGTCTCGTATAAGTGGAACAGGAGGACGTATGGAGATGTTTCTTTGTGGAAACGCATCCCAATCCAATTTAAAAATACCATCGGCCATAGAATATCCATTCACAGAATCCCAGCTTTTTCGGTATCTTCCATGCATTGTAGTAGGGCTGTCAGAAAAGGTAGGAGGCCTACCCACCACATCGCTGAACATAGAAGAGCTAGAAAAATCATTGCAATTGACGAGAACTCCTACATCGCAAACATCTTCTGCATAGATAAAAAACCAGACTTCCCCATTTTTATCAATGGGGAATGAGTCTTGGACGGTTAGCATGCCATCCTTATCAAAATCTGTAAACATATACACGCCATCGTGTGCCCTGTTGTATATACAGCCATAGCCCCACCCATCTTCAAGAATCATTGTTGGGTTTGGCTCTATACGACCTGTTTTGGAGAATAGCCCATTGTCGTACATAACGTTCGATGTATTGTAGTAGACTGTTTCCGCTGTGGCATACTCGGTACCATCAAACCCAGCCATTTGAAAAGTATTGGAAGGATCCATCGAGATATTCTCTAAATCCTGAAGAATACTCATATGCAAAAAGTATCCTTGCGGAACATTGTCGAAGTTCTCATGTAGGTCAAAACTAGCTGGTTTTGTCGTGTAGGGAGTCATGCGACCCGAATGAGACATTGTTTCTCCGGTTTGTTCATTACGGAATGGGTTTTTTCGATCCACTCCTTTGATCAATACTCCTTGTGGAGTATAGGCTTGAACAGAAAGGAGGTATATTTTGTTTACCCCCGCCGTCATCAGAAAATCAGGATCTCGAACATCCATTGCTCCTCGAATATTCCCATGCCGGTCAAGAACCAAGGGCATAATTGAATACTCAATTTGAGGAGGAGCAACGGTGATATAGGTTCGACCCATGTGGAGGTGATCAGGGGAATAAACGGTCACCTCAAATGCTCCTTCATCGTTAGCTACAAAATTCAAAAACTTATATTTTCCTTCGTGGCTTTCTTTGAAATCAATCTGGATTGGGCTAAAAGGATTGTTTGGTTTGGAATAAAGTTTTGTATTGCATGCATCGATATTGTCTTGGTTGTGCAAATCGGTTCGAGTCCAGTAGTATTGAGGGAGAGGTTCCTTGGGGGTGTCAACAAACAAATGCTGCCAAGCATCTCTTTCATCAACATCACTTCGTCCACTTGAATCCATAACTCCAAATGAGAAATTCATAGGTGTACCAGAGGAATCCTGTACTTGGATTGTTAGAGGGTTTCCAGGATCTACCAGTTCAGCAATACACCCTGCTGTTAAGGGCGAGGGATAGGTGGTGACAAACAAATCTTCATGGGGCTGAATACGAATCGATTTTTCTCCCGCCAAATAGACTTCATGAGATCGTCCGTGAAACAAAGGAGTAAATGCTCGATCCCCATTATCATCATAAAACTTGTATGCTTGTAGATAGATCGGGGTTACTTCTTCGGTAGAAATGATATGGTCGGGTCTGCGTGAATAATTATCGCCCTCTCGACTACAAAAATCTACCCCATATTGTGTAATTTGTGTACCTGTTTCTTCGGTTAACTCCAGGGGGTACACCCCGTTGTTTACATTTTTGGTTCGACCGTCAAATACACCACCAGCCCAACAATTTGTGTCTACGTAGTAAGTGCCTACTACTTCGGTTTCCCAATCTGCAAAGGATACTTTTCCATCTTCATTTAGGTCCAGCCAAGATCCACCCCCAAAGTTGATACGTCCATCGCCAGCACCAATCTCGTAAGGGTCTAGTGCCATTGCACTATGAAGACGAATTCCTCGATCTTGCCAAAGAATGACATAGGCATTGTTGCAAAGATCGACTTCTTGATACGGTTCTTTTTCGTATAAAGTTGGCTTCAGTACATGATCAGTAAAAACCTCTAGGCTTTCTGGAATGTTTTCAAAATCAAGACCGTGCACAGGAATCCCCACAAAGGGTTCTTCGCTCCAGCAATCGCCTAATTCCACCGAAGTTCCATCAGCCAGTATGGCTGTAATATGGAGGACTCCGCTACGCAAAAGAGTAATCTCAGGTATTTTTATAACAGAAGGGATGCCGGTGTAATCGAGGATTCCAGTTCGAACAAGAAGAGGGTTCCAATCCTGCTGTTGAAAGAAAATTTCATCTCTTCCAAAGCCAATCGAACCTGTCCAGTCGTCTCCTGGCATTTGATACCACTTTGCTATACTTCGATCAATGACTAGTTTCCCCGTATCGTTATAGATAAGAGGAATCCTGCTAGAGGGAACCACGCTTCCATTGTCTCTGTCAAGTATCTGCGGACATTTAAAAGGTCCTTGGACAATAATTTTATTGATACGAAGATGAGAAGGGGTATCTTCTCCAAAAGACAAAAAATCTCCCCCCTTCGTTTGCAGTGTAAAAATGAAGTCATAGTCTGTCATGGGGAATTGCTCTGCTCCCAATTTTCGGAAAGGGCTTTCTTCGTACAATGCACTCGAAATAGTGGGAGTAGCACAGAAACCAAACGAGCCAACTCCTCGGGAATACCTTCTACGATACGATGTTCGACCCACATGAGCTTGCCCTGCAGGATACGCAATAAAATCCAAATGCCAGTTACGAACAATGGGATTGTACGGTGATACAATGGTAGGTTCTGGCAAAAAGGATAAGGGGTTTTCCCCAGCCGTGTAATCTACATCGGAATATTGAAGTCCATGATCCACAATGGAAAGGTTTGTAAAATTTACGTCATTCACCGTTGGGGTCTTTATGATGCGATGACCTAGGTATTGTATTTGCCCCGATTCAATTTGTAAAAAACAAGGAGGGTGCACCAGTGATTTGTTGTAATCGTATAGGGCATTTTTTGCATAGGTTCGCAAATACAAAGTGTCTTCTCCATAGATGGGTTTCAGCGCTATTGGATAGTCTCCACCTGGGTCTCCTTCGTTTAGGCTCCCGTAGGTCTCGAATAATACGTCTATCCCAAATGTTTCCACTCGTGCATTAACAATACGATATGTATTGTCTTGGAACAAAATCTCATGGTCTCCTCCATCAAATATCCCAATTTCATCATTTTTGGTGATTTGATTGAAACCTATCGGATCTCCCTTGTACAAAAAGAATTCTTCTGAGCAATCTTTATTCGTAAAGGAGGCTTGTTGGTAGACAAAAATGGGACCGAAAAGATCATCTGAAAAATCCAACACGCCTTTTGGCTCCTTGTCATCCCATAACCAGAAACAATAGCTTTGATCTGTGTTTACTTGGACAATATACCGTTGTACCCCAAAGGGCATCGGCGCATATGCTGTAAATAAGTAATCGATCCCAGCTCCTTTGGCATTATAATTGCCAACAATCAAATCACCAGATTGAGAAGCGATCACACCATAGGGATCATTTACATCCAATGGGTTGTCTTCGTTTATCAATGTACCCCACAGGTTTGGGAATCGCAGGTCAAAACTACTCACATGATCCTTTGAAGTCTTTACGGTAGCACTTTCTGGATACACGTGAAAGGATAAAACCGTACAGTAATCAGGGGTAAAATAATCGGGTAGAAGTTTTTCATAACGCTTTTCACGTCGATCAATTTCGGTTTGGTAAAAATAGGCATTATAGACCGGATCTTCTAAATCTAGAAAGGGATAATCCACACCCGGAAGATCTACAAAAACAAGCAGCGAAAGAGGATATTTCCATTCTTGGGTGGTTAAACTACTTGTAAAAGGAGTAATGGAAAAGACTTCTGTTCCTACCTTTTTCGTGTTTTCCACGTACCGAGCATTCATAGGGACAGGAACAGTCGAGGAGATTAACGAAGGCTCATCAATAAAAATATAGACAGATTGGTTTTCTTTTTGTGGAATAAGATCCAACTGCAGCTCTGTCGTTTGCTCCACTTGAAAGGGTGACGATTGTCGCGTCTCAATTGGCTGATCTCCGGGGAGTATTGGTACATCAATATAAGAAAACATCCCGTTGTATTTCATCGTTACTCCATAAAACTTGGAGTACCGATAGAAGTGACACATCGGTTTTACAATAGTTCCTTGTTTGTAATGTACACCATACATGTCGGTAGAAGTAATGCGAATATCATTGGTTTGTACCTTTGAAAGTTTATCACGGATGGATGACTTTTTATAAATTGATTCCCCCGGTTCCATTCTTCCGTTTTGATCGTATTCAGTATTCTTGCTACCTTTATCTGTCCATAAATAATCAGAAGGAATAGAAGATAAACCGCGGCCAACATCTGCATCACCAAACGTGACAATAGTGCCAGCAGAATATTCAATGGTTTGCATACCAACCGAACAGATCGTATGAACGTTCCTCTCGTCACCTTCTGATACAACATAGTTTTGGTCATTGTCTCGATAGATGGGATCGCCAACCCCCAAACCATTACCAGATGCATCGTAAAAACAAATAGAGTCTTCGATAGGAAACAAGGTTGTTCCGAAATCTAAATCCGCACTGGTATCGGACAACCCAAGAACTTCTTCTGCACATCCATCCCGATGAAAATTATCCTGCAAGTCTTTTGCTACAAGAGGTGTAGGCGTTATGGCTCGTTTGTTGTTCACACCGTTATCATAAAACCATTCGATTCCCAAATAACCTGCATATTGAGGTGATATAGAAGAAATAAAGGTGGTAAAAATGTAGGTATCTCCTTCCACTAAAACACCCTTTGAAAGAGAAGAAAAGGTTTCAGGAATATCCGTATTTTGAGAATGTACTCGAACAGTAAAAAAGTCCTTCATTCCATGGATCAAATTAGTTTGAAAACCCATTGGCAAACGTTTGCCGGTAGTGGGTACTTCAAACAGACAGAAAGCATCTTGAGAGAACACTCCATGATCTATCAGAACGTAGTCGTCAGGATCCACTTTGATATTCACTGCTGTAAGCCTAATAGATCCCTCCTGTACTTGTAGTAAGGAGGGGGAGGTGACTCGGTAAATAAATTCTTGAAAAAAAGTATAGCCATATTTTGCACCGTTGCTGTAAAATCCATCTGTTTGTACTTGATCAGAATGCATTTCATTTTCTTGAAATGGCACCAGGTTACGCCCAATATCAAAATCCCCTGGTTCAACTATGCTATTTGGTGCATAGATCGTTTCATTATCAATGACAACGGGAGTGCGACGAATATCACCTGTTTGCACAGAAGTGGCAGATGCAGTAACACATTGATAGATATCTTCATAAGGATCATATTGTTGGTTTTGTATATAGCTGTCTGTATGCTTTTCTGTTCTTTGGAAGGGGACAATGCGCAAATTGTGGTCCCAATCAGATGTATCCACATATGTCTGGGGGTCATAGTCAATACGGTCTAAAAGAGAAACAATAAAACTACGTCCTTGAATTTTTATTGTTGTATTGTTTTCCTTAAGAATAGTGCGAATTGGATACGGACCAAGGGTGTTGTTGCCTGGGTCAGGGTCGAAAGAGTACCGAATTTTACCATCCAAAACATTCGCTTGTTCGCAACCTCCCTCGATATATAGTGGGTGCTTGGGATCATGCTGCGGCTGATAGATACAATTTTGAAAGATTCCATCTGGATCGAGCCAAATATTGCCTTGGTCATCGAGAGCGACATAGTATTTTTGCTGGCCCCTGGTGCGTCCTCCATCAGGGATTAGATCAAGATAGAAACATGTATAATAGACGGGGTGAGTATTCTTACCCAACAGGGTAGACTTCATGGGATATTCATCGCTTCCCCATACACTGGTAAGAGTTTTTTGCCAAGGAAAATAGCGATCTTCTTTTAGTGGTTCGTGGTTGTAGTCATATCCGACAGAATACCACTGTTGGATACTTTGATTCCAAGAATAGGTCCCAGACGAAGGAGAAGCATATACGATCGGTTGGCTGGGAAACTGGTTTAAACCCAAGAAAAAAACAATACACATACACCAAATACATAATTTTCTCATATAGTACACCCTCAAAAAAAATCTAGCTCTATTGTACTACCGATTTTCAAAACAGAAGGTTACAGTTTATTGAATGGGGAGCCAATACTTCATGACAAAACCATTCCATTTTTTCTCCTGAGGCTCCTCTAGCACGTACGATATTGTCTTTGCTGGTATCGATGAAGACATAGTCCTACCTGCCATATATACCTGATTGGGCTTCCCAGACCAAACAATACTATCAATAGAATCTCGGTCATCCCCTCCTAGATAGCTTGCATATGCAAGGGAAAAGTCAGTTTCATTAAGACAAAGCACGAATCCATCGGACCAACCTCCTGCAAACTTCCCCTGCAAAGCATTGGGTGTAAGAGGGAAGTGATTTTCTGAAAAGGTTCTCCCGGTAATAACAGGGATGGTATCAATAAAAGCGATGCTCTCGGGATACTCAGTTTTATCTCCACCAAAAAAACTAGAATATAGTAATGATTTAGTTGTTGAATCAAATACACTGATAAAACCGTCTGATAATCCGTTTAAGTCAAGTTGAATTGCATTGGGAGTAATAGGATAATTGAATGAATATGTACGACCTATCAAAAAAAGCTTTTTATCAGGAGATATTTCCATTGCGCTAGCAAAATCATTTCGGCTTCCACCTAAATAGGTAGAGTACGTTGGTAGACCATGACGAGACAATGAGATTAAAAACAAATCCCACTCCCCCCCATTAAAAGATCGATTGTATGAATTCTCTGTGAGGAAAAAATCGCGCGAAGAGGTTCTGCCGTATAAAACTGCTTCTTCGTTGACCACACAAATAGATGCACAGTATTCTTCTCCAGAACCACCTAAATAGGTTGCATACTCCAATGCATATGAAGAAAGATGAAGCCGCATATAAAAAACATCTGTATTGCCATACAGTCTTTTCTGAAAGGCATTAGAAGTAATGGGAAATGGATCTGACCAGGTGGTTCCAACGATATGCAGTTCATTCTCCTGAATGCAAAGTGCTGTACAGAAATCTGTTGAAGATCCTCCTATATAGGTGCAATATTGAAGATTCCCCTCAAGATCAAAAACAGCAATGAAACCATCTCCTAAACCTAAGGGTCCCGGATGAAGAGCATTTTCAGATGTAGGCAAATCTGTGGATCGAGTACTTCCGCAAACAATCAACTGATCTTGGGAGCATACTGCATCTGTTAAATACTCGTTGCCGTTTCCTCCAAACTGGATTTCAAATAGTTGTTTGGAGAAATCTTCATTCAGTTTTCGTATAAAAACGTTGGTTTGCTTCTCAGAGGAACTGTCATCTACATATGTTCCCATCAGGTAATGAGATCCGTCTAGATCTGTTAATGAAATCACCTTGGCATCTTCATCTAAATAAGATTGTAGATGCAGTGTTGAATAGGGAAGAAACACAAAACCAGTTGAAAACAGCATGAATATACATAAATTTACCAATAATACTATCACTTTTAGATCGCGTCGTAGTTTCATGAATTCCTCCTATACTTATTATACTCTAACCAATAATGCTTTCAAGAAAAGCTGTATTTTTAACCGATATTTCGTACAATCAAAGTATGAAAAGCCAATTTGCTGAAGTTGCCATTAATGAGACAAACCCTAAGTGGGACCAAGCTATTTCACGATCTACACCGTTGTATCCTAGAAAAAATGATATTCGATCCCCCTTTTTCCGTGACTATACAAGAATTATTCACTCACGAGGGTATCGTAGGTTGAAACATAAAACACAGGTATTCTACGCAACAAATAACGATCACATATGCACACGCATGGAACATGTGCAGCATGTTGAAGCAGTAAGTAATATCATTAGCGACTATTTAGGTTTAAATACTGAGTTGGCTCGTGCAATTGCTTTAGGGCACGATATTGGACATCCTCCTTTTGGCCATGAAGGGGAAAAAATTTTGTCTCATTATTTGACACCAAATTGTAACTATTATCCATTTTGGCATGAAAAAAATGGTCTTCGATTTGTGGATCATTTTGAAAATCTCCCTGATCCTAGTGGCACAAAAGAAGGCTTAAACCTAACGTATGCAGTACGAGATGGGATCGTATGCCACTGCGGAGAAACAAACAACAGAACTCTGATACCAAGAGATGAAGCACTGCCCCTTCATTCAATTCGGCATCCTGGAACTACACAACCTTTTACCTGGGAAGGATGCATTGTCAGAATTGCAGATACCATTTCCTACGTAGGAAGAGACATCGAAGATGCCCTTTCTCTGAAGATCTTGAATCCAAATCAAATGAGCATCTTGCAATCTATCTATGATCGTTTTTCCGAAAAGAACACCCATGAAACCATAAACAACACTGTTTTAATCCATAATTTAATTATGGATTTGTGCAATAGCAGTTCACCAACAAGTGGCCTTCATTTCTCTGAACCTTACTATAGTTTGCTCCAGGAATTGCGAAATTTTAGCAAACAACATATCTACGAACATCCTCGTTTAAAAGTCTATAAGAATTATGCGCAGTTAATGATTTCCTCCATCTATGACTATTTAAAAGAAGAACAAGACAACATTGTGTGTGATATTCAAACATGGAAATCAACCAATTCGTTCCCCCTGTTAAGCAGTTATTTTTCGAAATGGCTGTTGTCATATTCTAATATTTCTTTTATGGCCAAGGAGAATTCTTTATCCAAACACTTTTTTGTCTATACTATTCCACAAGATTTTTCATTAGCTATTGTTGAATTTATAGCCGGCATGACAGATCATTTTATTATGAAACTTTTTGAAGAAATGACCAGATTTGAGTAAGGAGAGCCACATATGAGATTAATGCTTAAATGGATCCCTCTGTTTTGTATTGTTTTTTCCTTGAGTTCTTGTTCCATAGGAACTCTTTTTCAATCGAAACCCTCAAGCCCTGCAACAGCAAACGCACCCTCTACTGAAAAGGAAGCCTCTTCTATTGAAACCGTGCAATTTGCATTAAAGGTAGGTTCGCCCATCATCTATGTAAACGATATTCCTATAGAATGTGATATTGCAGTGCAAGAAATTGGTGGTCGAACCATGGTTCCTTTGTCATTCTTTAAAGATTTTTGTCAAATGCAAGACCTATATTACGAACCTTCCAATGAGACAATAACCTTTTCAATGCCTGTTTCTACCTCGGTTATCCCTTCTGAAACTGAAACGTTAAGCATCGATAATCCTGGACAACCAGAAACATGGTATGAAGTTACATTTGATGATGAATTTACTGGAAAAACAACTCTTTCTATGATGATTGACAATGTAAAAACAGAAAAGGACGCCACCCAAGTTGTTGCTCAGCATGATCCATTTGCAACACAACCCGGTGATAATGAACAATACACCACTTTCGTTCTGCACATAAAACTGGTCTCTCTTGAATCCACTGATCATTTTCCACTAGATGACACCAATATTTATTTTACAGACCCAGCAGGAGTAGCCCTTTCGGAAGAGCATATTATGCAGCTTCAAGAACAGTCATTGGGAGAAGTTTTACAGATAAATCAACTTGTTTCTATTCCATATGCAATTTTGCACCCTACAACGAATCCACCAATCTTCTCTTTTATTAGCAAACAAAAGGAAGCCATTTTCATTACAATTCAAAATTCGTAATATGAAACACCTGTATTGCAATCAAAACAAGGAATCATTACCCTCTGTCACGACAATCATTGGACAGCTTGACAAACCATATCTGTTAAAATGGGCCAATTCTATTGGTTTAAAAGGATATTCCTATGAATCTATCCGTGATAAGGCTGCAGAAACTGGCACTATAGCTCACACAATGGTTGAGAATTTAATCAAAGGCAAGGAAGAGGATTTTTCAAGGCACCCTTTGTTCACGCCTGCTAACCGGTCTTTTCAGGCTTTCCAACAATGGGTTTCTTGCAACGATATCCAGTTTTTAGGCTCTGAGATATCCTTGGTGAATCAGGAACTTGGCTTTGGAGGAACCGTAGATATTGTCGCGAGAGTTAATGGCCAAATATGTATCGTTGACATTAAAACTTCCAACCAATTGTGTGTAGAGTATCATTTTCAGGTTGCTGCATATGCTCTTTTGTTAGAAACAGCTACATTAGACGACAAGGGGGACACAAGAACCTTCCCTACATATTCACCAGATTGCGCTTTGCTATTACGACTAGACAAGCGTTATGGAACGTTTCAGGAAAAATGGTTGGTTCGAGATGAGTTGAAGCTTCCTCAAGAGATTTTTACATCTCTTATTTCTATTTTTTATCTTCGAAAAAACTACCAAGATGCATTATCATTGCAGAACAAACTCTAGCTTTTGACCAAACAATTGAAGTTTATCATTTAATTCTTGTTGCACTAGCGGATCGTCCGAAAAGGCACTTTTAAAAAGCAACCGAACGATTTCAGTTACATCCACAAGTTTTATTGTATGGTTTTTGGAAGCTTCTTTCAGTTTATCGGCATATATTTTTCTATTTTGGTTTTCTTTTGATAACTTGTGCAAATCTTGTTTTGCTCGCACAAAATTTCCAACTCTTATATTTTGTTCAATTCTCTTCTCCAACACCCTATCAAGATCTTCCCGAATCGTTGGATTCTTTGGATGATAGCCCAATGCTGTTTCAAAAAAACTAATAGCAGAAGTAATGTGACCTTTTTTCTCTTCTTCAATTCCCTTTTTTTGATAATCCAACGCTAAAAAGGGATCTTGTTTTACAAAGTTGCTCTGTACAGAGGTTAAGAGAACAGGCTTAAAGAAAAAAATTGCCCCGGCAATTACAAACCCAATGATGAATAGAAACGTAAGGACAGTATATATGCGGGAGGGTTTTTTCTGCGAAGGTGACTCTTTATGATCTTCTCTTTCAATAGCTCTGTATGCAGAGTTAGACATGCCGAGTATACTCAAAATCCAAATTTTTGCTTTTTCTGCGACAGGACTTGGTAGGTCTATTTCAAATCCCACTTCAAAATTAAACACGATTTTCATGTTGCTGATATTTTCTTCGGGTCTACTGGACTGGACAATAACATCTTGGAGAATTCGGATGGGGATTTCAATTTGGGGGTCTTTATCTGGATCGGTGTAAACCAAAAACCCTTTGTGAATAACAAAAAAGCCGAATACACCGTTTTTTCCTAAAGAATAAACGTTGGTTACGCCTGTCATTTATCTGTCCATTGAATAGAGATAAACTTATTTTTGGGGTACCAAGTTACTTTTGCGCGAAGTGTTTTTCCCACAAACAAAACAGGAATATAGGCTCTTTTGTCAACAATAAAGGGGGCTACTCGATGATTTTCTTCATCAATCCAACATGTATCCCCCTGAACAAGAGCTTTAGGCTGATCAATATAAAGAACGATTTCAGTAGAAGTTTGTTCTTTATAAATCGTTATCTTTTTTTCTTCTGCGACCCATTCGATGGTAGTTCCCATGTGTTCCAAGACACCTCTTAAAGGGATCATAGAGCGTTTCCAAGACGGGACAATAATGGGAGCAGCCTCCGACAATGGATCAATTTTCATCGACACACCATCAACATTCATGAATGGGTTGTCAATTTGTAACTCAATGGAATGCAATTCTTTGTCTAATGAAGGAAAGGCATGTGTGCTTCCAAACAACAAGCCAAGAAACAAAATCCCTGATAAAATACTACAAAATACTCTAGCGTAGGTATTACATGTTTTCTGAATCAACATTTCGAACTTTCCTTTGAATTCGCAGCCCAGTTGGAGTAGTAGCTAAGCCACCTCGCGACGTTTCTTTTAAGCTAGCAGGTAAGTCATCTCCAATTTGTTTCATAGCACATACTACTTCGTCAAAAGGAATAGGAGACGTTAAGCCGGCTAAAGCCATTTGAGCAGATGCAATAGCATTCACGCTACCAGCAATATTGCGATTGACACATGGAAACTCAACCAAACCCGCCACAGGATCGCATACCAAACCTAACAAATTAGCCAATGCCATGGCAGCGGCATTTTCAATCTTATCCAACGAAATCTCAAACAATGAAACAATAGCCGATGCGGTAATTGCACTAGCTGAACCAACTTCTGCCTGGCACCCATGCTGAGAACCGGACAAAGAAGCATTGATTTGAATCAGTTCACCAATTCCACCAGCGATAAACAAGGATTGAATTTGCCTTTCTTCTGGAATCTCAAATTTTTCACAAATAGTAAGAAATGCTCCGGGCATCACTCCACAAGCTCCTGCAGTAGGAGAAGCAACAATGCGACCCATACAAGCATTTAACTCAGAAACGGCCAATGTATTTGATATAACAGCATTAAACCAATCTCCAAGTAATGAAACTGTATCAGGGGTATTCTTCATAAAAGTATCGCACCCCCCATTTATCAAGCCACTAGGAGTAATATTAGCCTTGGTTTTTCCTTTTTCGATAGACTCTTTCATGATTTTAATGGTGCTTTGCATCCGTTTATAAACTTCATCTTTGGGAAGCAATCTGTTTCTTGATTCGTATTCGATAAAAAAGTCAGTTAACCCTTTGAATGGATAGGTTTTTAAGTAATGACGTACATCTTGTGTGGATCGAATGCGAATACGATTTGGAATTTCTTTAGTACTCATTGTTTAACTTCCTTATTGAAATCACTCTATGCATATCGGAATGGTTCTTTAGTTCAACAATGGCATCGTTGGGGCATTCTTCGTCCAGTTTCAACATGGCCATAGCTGTTCCCTTCAGTGCATTTCGAGAAGTTTGCATATAGGCTACATTCACCTGATGCTTTCCTAAAATACCTCCTATAAAGCCTATCATGCCCGTAATATCCTTGTAATTAAGCAACAAAACTGCATGATCTCCTCCAAATGAAACATTGTCCTCTTGCACTTGTGTAATTTTTGCCTTACCAGCTCCAATGGAGACCCCTCGAATGAGAAATGAATGAGCGGAGCCCCGGTGAAAAACAATTCGCACTTCATTTGGATGGTGATCCCGCTTATAGCTTTTTCGGAAATTGTAAGCAAGGCTTCTTTCTTTTGCAATCTCAAATGCATAAGGAATTCTTTCATCATCCATTTTAAAGCCCAACAATCCTGCGACAATTGCCTGATCCGTACCATGCCCAAAACCAGTGCTGGCAAAAGAATTGTATAGTTTTATCTCCACTGAATGAAACGGTTTCCCGTAGCAGAGAGCGGCCATATATCCAATACGGTTTGCACCCGCCGTATGGGAACTTGACGGACCAATCATCACAGGCCCAATAATATCAAAAATCGCCATTGAGGATAGACTCTCTTTCTTCGGTAATTCTGTCTAGTTCTTTCTTGGTTTCCCTAATGAGTTCTTGCAGTTCTTTATCAGAAGGATTGTTCTTGAATTCTTCTTCTAGCTCTTCTAAGTATGTAGATAAAGAATCGAAAGACTTTTGTAGGTCATTGAGTCGTAGCAATTGATTGTAGTCAGGAACTGCCTCAACATCGCCGAGAGGAGGCGTGGGAATCTCAATTTCAATGGGTTCACTTGGCACGATATGTGTATCTATTTTTTTTCTAGTAGAGACGTTGTCGTTCTTCTCAGGCACAATAGGAGGTTTATCTTTTTCTGTCTGTGAGTTGGATTGTGTTTCTGTTTGTTTTGTATCACTTTGGGATGCAGGGGTTACTGTGGAAGAAGATGTTCCCGAACCGGTACTTCCATCAGAAGGAGTCCGATTCGCATTACGAATAAAAAAGAATCCAAAGAGAAAGAGGAAAATCAACAATATCACTAAAAAAAACCAACCAACTATACTATACTTTTTGTGTACACTTTGTTTTGTTTTCATTCTTCTATTATATTGAATGTAATGGAATAATAAACGATGAACTTGGAGGATGTATTGTGAATTTTTCAGATTTTTTGCAGCTGTCCTTTTTTAACAATCCTGTAGTCAATTATATCTGGGCTTTCTCTATATTGGTAGTTGGCTTGCTCATTACGCGCATTGTAATCCGCAAAATACTGATTTGCTGGTTGGTCAACAAAACAAAAGAAACCACAGCCCAATGGAACGATATTGTTTGTGATTTAATCAAAACTACCATTGTCCCTCTATGTGAGCTTCTCGTTGTTTATATCTCTCTACAGTTAATCGTTTTCTCCGTTACCGCTTCTGTTTGGGTTAACCGGGTTTTCTTCCTCTTCGCAGTTGTTATTGTAACAAAGTCTGTCAGTTCAATGGTAAAAAATTGGATTTATCATTTACTTAAAAAACAATATTCTACTTCTTCTTCTCATGAAAATTTCAAAGGTTTGATTCAAATCATTACAGGGTTTATTTGGGTTGTTTCGAGCCTCATCGTACTGGATTATTTCGGAGTTGACGTTACAGCCCTGATCGCTTCTGTAGGTATACTAGGATTAGCAGGTGCAATGGCAGCAAGAGGAATTGTAGAAGATATCATTTGCTATTTTACGATCATCCTAGACAAACCATTTGAAGCAGGGGATTATATAGCTTTTTCCGACCAAAGCGGTACATTAAAGGCCATTGGGCTTGCTAGTTCTCGCATTCAGAGTTTAAGTGGAGAAGAAATTGTTCTTTCCAATTCTCAACTTATCAACAATCTGATTCAAAACTACAAAAAAATGGAAGAAAGAAGAGCATCCTTCTCTATCGGTATTTTGTATGAAACACCATCGTCATTGGTCAAAGAAGTCCCCGCATTGATTCAAACCATTATTGAAGAAAAAACAAATGTTCGTTTTGGTCGTTGTCACTTTAAAAACTTTGGTAATTTTAGTCTGAACTTTGAAACCGTATATTATGTCCTAAACAACAACTATGATGAGTTTATGGATGTCCAACAATCTATTAATCTATCTATTTTTGAAAGGTTTGAAGAAAAAGGAATTGAGTTTGCATACCCTACACAACTTGTATACACCAAACCTCAATCTGCTGAAGAATGAAAGATCATTTGCAACAACAACTGGTATATCTCTTCCGTTGTTCCTGTTGATTGAATGATTCCTTTTCGAAATAGAACTGCCTTTTTGCCTGACCCAGCCATACCAATATCGGCATTTGCTGCCTCGCCAGGACCATTCACTTCACAGCCCATCATGGCAACATGAATCGATTTTTGTATAGGCAACGTATCTCTTTCTAATCTTTCCACATAGGATTTGACATCCCATTTGCATCGGCCACACGTTGGGCAACTCGTTATACGAACGCTTTTATGCAAATCAAACGTTTGAAGTAGATACTTTGCTGCAAGTACTTCGTTTCGCAATTCTCCAGTGAGGGATACGCGAATCGTATTGCCAATTTTCTTTTCCAAAAGCGGTTGCAATCCGATAGCTGTTTGAATGATACCGGGTATCAAAGGGCCTGCCTCCGTAACTCCTATGTGAATCGGAAATGGAAAGGTATCGTAAACCCATTGATTCACTGCATAATTGAGTCGAATCTCGGAAGTTTTTCCCGAAAGAACAATGGAATCAAAATCTTCCTCTAGGAGGAACTGAATCTCTTTTTGTAGTAGATGTTGAATCTCGCTCAATGCCTCTTCTTCTGTTAACACGCGGTGAAACGATCCACCATTTACTCCTATGCGGATGGGCACAGAGTATTCCTTAGCAAGGTGAACAATTTTTTGTTGATCTTCTTTTCTTTTTATATTGGACGGATTCAATCGAAGTTTATGAACTCCCTTTTTGATACATTCCATAGCAATGGATGGATGAAAATGAACATCAGCAACAAGTGGCATTTTACAGTTCGATAGAAGAAATGGAATCGCCTCCACAGCCTCCATATCAGGAAAAGCTACTCGAAGAATTTGGCACCCCACTTCTTCCAATTCTTTGATTTGATTTAATGCGATTGATTTCTCAGCTGGGTGGCAACTAAGCATACTTTGAATAGCAATGGGATGATCTCCACCTATGCTAATGTCACCAATATGAATTACTTTTTTATTGTTCATATTTTCATTTTATGATTGAAAGATAGAAAAACAAATTGATACTAAATGCATGAATCTATTTTATGTATTTGCTTTGGCAATGACTCCAATTGGAGAATTACGTTTGTCTATCCCAAGTGGAATTGGAGCAGGCTTAGGATGGGAGATGGTTTTTCTTGTTTCCATTCTGGGCAACTTAATCCCTGCAATAATGCTCGTATATATGCTACCCCTTTTAGAACCATTGCGAAACCGTCGAGACTTTTTTTTGTGGATCTGGTTTGACAAAGCCCTTTTGTATGCAGAACGGAAACAAAATGCGGTTCATAAATATGGCTGGATAGGTCTTTTACTGTTAGTTGCCATCCCCTTGCCAGGAACGGGAGCTTATACAGGATCGATTGTTTCCTTTTTGCTCCGGATGCACAAGACTACTTCCTTGTTCTATATTTTGCTTGGGATTGTTATAGCAGGTAGTATTGTAACCCTTACTAGCAAGGGTGTTGTTCACTTTTTTATATAGCTATTCATTATATAAGGAGGCTACAGGTGAAAAGAACTATTATTTTTGTACTTCTTCTTGCGCTTATGCTTTTTATGCCTTTTCACAGTTTTGCTCAGACACAAGAAGAACCAGACACACTTAACATTCACAAAGACACGTTTTATGCAGGTGAAACGTACCAGATTCCACCGCTAGAAGTGGAGCACAACCTTTTCCTGATTGGGTCGACGGTAAAAAACAATGCCAACACAGGCAAAGATGTATTCGCTCTGGGCAACAATTACACTCAATCAGGTACTACACAGGGTAATTCTTTTGTTTGCGGCAATAAAATTTGGATAGAAGGAAATGTACAAGGAGATGTTTTTATTGTAGGAAATATTGTGGAGATTTCCCCGAATAGCACTATTGAAGGAAATCTGTTTGTTCTTTCTAGCACATTAACAATGAAAGGAACCGTACAGGGTTTGGTGCAATTCTTCGGAGATACCATTCGATTTATGGGTACATCCGGTAGCGCTGACATGAATGCAAACACCATTATTATTGAAGATGGAGCATAAATCCAAGAACTTCGATACAGTAGCAATGCCTCTCTTTCTATTTCCGACAATGCATACATTGTGACAATGGATGTAAAATCAGCCCCTACAAAACCTGTAGAGACAGAAGCCCCACCTAAAAAATCATTCCCAATTCGGTCCAAGATATTTGCTTTTTTGGCTTCTCTTCTTTTGGCTATCCTTGTTTTTTATGTATTCCATTCTAGCAGTAAAAAAACAGTGGAAACCGTACAGAAGAATTTTTGGATTTCGTTAGGAATAGGACTCTTATTCCTTGTAGCCTTACCAATTGGTTTGCTTGTCCTCTTTATTATTGGTTTTGGTTGGAAGGTTGCCCTTTCTATGCTTTTTGGATCTATCGCACTTTGGATGTTTTCGCATGCACTTGCAGGGATTACAACTGGGTATTTTGTATTCTATTGGATCACCAAAAAAGAACGCCTTGATTGGATCACTGTTTGCGTTGGAGTAGCCATTCTTTACTTCTTCCAATGGATTCCGGTTGTAGGACCCATTCTTAGTTTCCTTCTAACCATTGTTCTATTTGGAGCTTTTCTTCAGGTTATGTGGAAACAAAACCACGGAAATAGAAAAGAATCGTAACGAAGAGATAAAGGAAGTTGAAAAAAAGAAAACAACCATAAAAAATATGCCGAAGGGGGGACTCGAACCCTCACGGAGAGTGAACTCCTGCAGATTTTGAGTCTGCCGCGTCTACCAGTTTCGCCACTTCGGCATTTCGATTGAAATCGATATTGTATTGTACAATAATTTTCGAAAATAGAAACCCTGCATACAAGACTATTGCATACAAATATACAAAAACAGAGGTTCAATGGAGTGATATATTTTGTTGATATCAGATCGCACGCCATGGGCAGCATGGGGATCTATTTTCATGATGCATGGGATTCCAGCGTCTGCACACTTTTCTTCCAATGCATAGGCCATGGAAACAGGCACAGTAGTATCTTTAGCACCATGAATAATACAAACAGAACACTCGTCCTCATCAACAATCACATCATATGAGATCAATCCCAATTCAAAATCTGCTGAATGAGTGGGAAGAATTCCTCCCCATAAAGATATGATTCCTTTCAACTTGTCTTTGTTATTCCATGGTCTATCGTCATAGGCAACGTGACAAGAGGTGATTGCACCTGCAGAAGAACCCCCCACTAACACTATGTTTTCGTCAATACCAAATGTGAATGCATTGTCCAGTAGCCAATCAATGGCATCTCGAGAATCATCTACAGCTGCTTCAATTACCGTATCCATCGTAAAAGGGTAAGAAAGATCGCGAACTAGCCTATAGTTGATCGTGCATGTTACATAACCAAGCTGAGCGAACTCGATGCAACGTTTCATCATTACTTCCTTCGAACCGCTCACAAATCCACCCCCATGGATCCAAACCAGCAAAGGTCGTTTTTTGGATGATTCCTCAAGGGGCGAAACAATGTCCATTTTTAGTTCCAGAATGGATTTATTTGACTTTTCAATCGTTTTGTAAACAATGTCTGTCTCAATTTTCAATTGTTCAGGCTGAAAAATATCTTCCAAATATCGAACGGCTTTGGTTTGACCAAAAGAGGTAAACGTAGGGGCTATACACAACAAACATATAACAAAGATGGTGCATATTCTTCTCATGTTCGCGGTCCTCCCTTCAAGATCTGCCACAGTCCTAGAACTGTGGCAGATACTGTAGTGGTTGATACTCTTTATTCTTCTTCCATAAAGGGGTATACAAAGTCTTTGGCAGGAGCAAAACACTCTTTGGTATTTCTAATACTGGTCCATCGAAGCAGGTTAAATTCACTTCCTGCCTTATCGTTAGTACCAGAGCTTCTACCTCCACCAAAAGGTTGGTGTCCAACGACGGCTCCTGTTGTTTTATCATTGATGTAGAAGTTTCCAGCAGCATGTCGTAAAACATTTTCAGCCAAAATGACAGCGTCTCGATCTCGAGCAAATATCCCTCCTGTTAAACCATATTCAGAGGTTGTATTACATAGCTCAAGAGTTTCTTCATATTTTTCATCTTCATAGATGTAAAAAGTGATTACAGGTCCAAAAATTTCCTCTTCCATCGTTTTGAAATGCGGATCTGTTGTAAGGATAACGGTAGGTTCTATAAAATAGCCTTTGCTATCGTCACAAGTGCCTCCCCAAATAATCTGGGCATCTTTATGCTCATCCGCATATTGTATATAATCTTTAATCTTGTCGAAAGAAGGTTTGTCAATAACAGCGTTAAGGAAGTTTGAAAAATCTCGAACATCTCCCATTTTAATGCGGCTGAGTTGTTCTTGTAGCTGCTTCCATATTTCGTTCCATAGTGACTTTGGTAAATATGCTCTAGAATTAGCAGAACACTTTTGTCCTTGATACTCAAAGGCACCTCGAATAATGGCTGTTGAAACTTCTCTTGGACAGCTAGATGGATGCACTACTAGAAAATCTTTTCCTCCCGTTTCTCCAACGATACGAGGATAAGACTTGTATTTTGACAGGTTCTCAGAAGATCGTTTCCATAGCATTTGGAATACTTCCGTAGAGCCAGTAAAATGAACACCAGCGAAATGCGGACTATCTAGGACAATATCGGTAATGGCCGAAGAAGGACCTGGAATAAAATTGATCACACCTTTCGGAAGCCCCGCTTCAAGTAATATTTTCATGAATACGTAATTTGAGTAGACCGCAGTCCTAGCTGGCTTCCACAAAGAAACATTGCTCATAATAGCAGGGGCCGTTGGTAGATTCCCACCAATCGAAGTAAAATTGAAGGGAGTGATAGCATAAATAAACCCTTCTAAAGGTCTGTATTCTAAGCGATTCCAAATACCCTTGGAATTGTTAGGTTGTGTTCGATAGATTTTCTGCATAAAGTGAACATTGTATCGTAAGAAATCTGCCAATTCAGCAACACAGTCTATTTCAGCTTGGTAAGCATTCTTGCTTTGGCACAGCATGGTTGCTGCATTCATTTCGTCTCGATATGGTCCTGTTAAAAGCTCAGCTGCTCGTAGAAAAATGGCTGCTCTTTCTTCCCAGGGCATAACAGACCATGTTGTCCAAGCTTTCTGTGTAGATTGAATTGCGTCTTTGATTTCACGATCCCCCGCTTGATGGAATTCAGCGAGGATATGTTGGTGATCGTGTGGACAAGTACACGAAGCCATATTGCCGGTTTTTACTTCCTTCCCATCAATAATTAAAGGAATCTCTATTTTGGTTTGATACATTTCGTCTAGCTTCTTTTTTAGCGGAATTCTCTCGGGAGAATTCGGGGCATACGATAAAATGGGCTCATTGATAGGAACCGGAATCTTATAGTTCGAATTCATGCCAACCTCCATATATTTTAGTGTCCTTACATTATACCAAACTAGTAGTTAAAAAAGTGTCAAAAAAAGAGATAAAGTCATTGTTTTTTCCCAAAGTTAACGGTCCATAAGCTCAGAATAATAAGTACTGATCCAATCCACTGCAAGGGTGTCATTGTTTCGTGCAATAGCAAAAACCCACCTAGAACGCCTGCTACAGGAATAAAATTTACATATGTTGACACGATGGTAACTCCAACAATCTTTACGGCATAATTGTAAAACAAGAATGCCAAGACGGAACAAACAATGGATAGAAACAAGAAGTGGATCCAAAGATAGCGTGGAATGGTCACTAAATACCCCTTCTCAAATATAGCTAGGGGCAGTAGTAGAAAAAAACCGTATACACTTTGCCATGCAGTTGCAGTCAGGGTGTCCATCCGAGAATGGAGATGAGAAGCTAAAAAAGTAAAGAAAACCCAACAACCAACAGCACCAATCATTAACAAGTTTCCCTTTAAAGGGTCAGGAGCTGCACGAGATGAGCTCTGGGCTGAAATAATTAGAAGTGCTCCAAAAAAAGAGATTCCGGTGGATAGTATTTGCCATAAACGTATACGAATACGGTATAGGATACTGGTTGTCATGGCAGTAACAATAGGAATAAGAGCTATGATGATAGAAGCATTGGAGGCTGTTGTGTACATGATCCCCCTTGCTTCAAACCAAAAATATAGAGCCACTCCAGACATTCCACTAAAAAGAAGGACAAGGTGATCCATCCAGGAAAGATGTTTTTTCTTTTTGCCAAAAAATAATACTATTGAAAAAATAAACGCAACGATTCCGTATCGAATTGTGGTCATTGTCATGGGAGGAATCCCTGCTATCAAAATGGCCTTCATGCTAACAAATGACAAGCCCCAGGCTGTAACAGAAAAAAGAACAATCAGGTTCGCAAAAAAA
>Ga0334898_1001120_pt1 | contig 33192 bp, 27 predicted proteins | sample GraSluR3_MG_10_FD_207228 | JGI IMG/M metagenome (GOLD analysis project Ga0334898, IMG submission 207228) | Sludge microbial communities from methane-producing bioreactor in Wageningen University, Netherlands - Granular Sludge_3_08-R3 | ecosystem: Engineered > Bioreactor > Anaerobic >... | reverse complement strand
TGATCCTTCATTTGACGATAGTCAAATGATTAAGAAAATAAAGGAAAAAGATGAAATTAATAAAAAAGTAATATATAAAGGAAAGGCGTGTATGCGAAAGAGGGAAATCTCTTTCGCATACCAAAAATTTTTTATAAAAAATTAAAAAAAACGAGGTGTAAAATGAGTGAAATTCACTCTTTTTTATTTATAATTTATTTCTCCTTGCCAAAATGTTGAAAAACGATTAAAATGGTATTAGGGGAGGATGATACAATGAGTAAAGTTAATATTTTACCAGCTGATACATATATGGTAATAAATAAAACGATTTTAAAAGATATAGATCGTAAAATATTAACAATGTTGTATCAGCCAATCATTGGTAGTACTCCTATTAATTTATATTTTACTTTGTGGTCTGATTTAGATCAAACTGAAATAATGAGTATTGAGTTTACCCATCATCATTTAATGAGTAAAATGCAATTAAAATTAGACGATATTATTATGGCAAGAAATAAATTAGAGGCAATTGGTTTATTAAAAGTATATTTTAAAAAGGAATCAATTAATAATTATGTTTATCAGTTATATTCACCATTAAGTGTAGCAGAATTTTTAAATGATCCGATTTTAAATGTACTTTTATTTAGTTATGTAGGATCAAATGAGTATAATCGAATTATTAATTATTATAAATTACCACATATTAATTTAAATGATTTTACTGATATAACTATTTCTTTTAGTGATGTTTTTAATATTAATATAGAGGAACAAGAAAACTTAAAGAAAGAAGCAATTAGAAAACGAAATATTAATAATATTACGGTTAATAATAACATTGATTTTGATTTGATTCTAGCATCTATTCCTAAAGATATTATTAATAAAAAAATATTTGATGTAAAAACAAAAGATTTAATTAATAAATTAAGCTTTCTTTATCAAATTGATACTTTACAGATGCTTGGTATTATTCGTAGTACAATTAATGAAAAAGGTGGTATTGATAAGGTTAAATTAAGAACCGCATGTCGAAATTATTATCAATTTGAAAATGATGATAAATTACCAAATTTGATTTATCGAACACAACCTGAAGATTTACGTAAAAAAGATAAAGATGATTCCAAACGTTCAAAAATTATTGCTACTTTTGAGACTTTATCACCATATGATTTTCTAAGAGCAAAATATAATGGTGGTAATCCAACTAGTCGTGATACTAAATTAATTGAAAATTTAATGCTTGAGCAAGAATTGCCAGCTGGTGTAATAAATGTTTTAATTGATTATGTTTTAAAAGTTAACGCTAATAAATTAAATAAAAATTATATTGAAACAATCGCTGGACAATGGAAAAGATTAAATATTAAAACGGTAGAAGCAGCAATGAAACAAGCTGAAAAAGAACATAATAAATATAAAAATAAAACTAATTATTCAAATTCAAAAACTAAACCGAAGAAGGAAGAAAAACTACCAGAATGGTTTGGGAAAGAAATTAAAGAAGAAAAACTATCGATTGATGAAGAAAGTAAAATTAAAGATATGTTAAAGGAATTTTTGTAGGTGGTAAAATGAAAAAAGTTACAAGTGAAATGATTAAATGGGAATTAACTGATGAACTTGATAATTCCTTAAAACAAGAATATGCGAAAGCATTAAAAGATGAGAACTTTAAGAATTTAGTAAAACATTTAAATGTTAGTGATGATATTTTAATGAAATACACTTCTAAATTACAAGAGTGTGCTTTTGAGCATGGTAATTGTCAAAATTGTCAGGGATTAGCTACTTGCCGTAATAGTTTAGATGGATTTATTTTAAAACTAGAAATTGATGGACAAGTAATAAAATTTGGTTATGTTCCTTGTGAATATAAAAAGAAATTATTAAACCATAATCGTCATCAAAAAAATGCTTATTATTTTGATGTGCCAAAAGAAATAAAATCAGCACGCATGAAAGATATTTATGTAAGTGATAAAAATCGAATTGAAGTGATTAAATGGGTAAAAGATTTTATTACTAATTATGAAACTAATACTGAGCAAAAAGGGTTATATTTATATGGTAATTTTGGTAGTGGTAAAACCTTTTTAATTGCAGCCTTATTTAATGAATTAGCAAAAAGAGGAATAAAAATAGCAATTATTTATTGGCCTGAGTTTTTGCGGGATTTAAAAGCTTCTTTTAGCAATGATTTTGGTTCAAAATATAATTATATTAAGAAGATTCCATTATTATTAATCGATGATATAGGGGCGGAAAATACTACCCCATGGGAGCGAGATGAAATTCTTGGGCCTTTATTACAATATAGAATGCAAGAAAAATTACCAACGTTTTTTACATCTAATCTTAGTTTAAAAGAATTAGAAGAACATTTTAGTCATTCTAATTATCAAACTGAACATATAAAAGGAAGGAGAATTATTGAACGAATTAAACAAATTAGTATTGAAATGCAAATGATTAGTAAAAACAAAAGAAAGTAGTAGGAATAGTAGTAAATGAGTAGTAAAGAAGTATTTTTAAGTGCTTTAATTAGTAATAATAAAAATTATACAATTGATGAACTAAAACATAAACTATTAATTAATAGTGATGAGGAATTCTTTAATTTATTATTTAAGTATTTGCATAATGCAATTAAAAATATTCCAGTTGCGGATATAAAATTTTATATTAAAGATATTTTAAAAATAATTGATTATTTAATTTTATTTGTTACCGAAAAAAGAATCGTAAATTATAATAATATAATTGTTCAAATTAATGATCTTGATCAAATTATTAAAAATAAAAAAACAAAATGTGCTAATAAAAAAAATATTTTAAATATATATGATGATTTGTTAGAAAAAAATTCATTATATAATATGTTAGTTGATATAAAACAAGATGAATATGAAGCGGATTGTAGTTATTTATTATTAATTACATTAATTGATCAAGTGCAAAATTATCGCTTAATTAAATATTTATTAGAACATTTTCCGGAGTTAACTAAAGTTAAAACCCCAACGGGACGTGGTTTGCTAGAACAAGTAATTGAACAACAAATTAAAATAATAAAAACTGCTACTATTGATGATTATTTATCAATTTATTATTATAATTCTATTATTGATCTTCTTTTATTAACATCAAAAGGACATATTAATGAAAACCAAATTATTAATTATATATATTTAGTAATTGATGATATTAGAAGGGATAAATTACCGCGTCGAGAAAGAGAACAAAAAATTTTTTTCCTTAATCAATTACGAGAAAAATTAAATAATTTAGAAAAAAATAAAAAGCCTTTTACTAGTGATTTAGAATTTAATGTACAGTTTCCTAAAATAAATGATTATCATGAGTTAGAATACTTAAAAAATAAACATGATTTAATTGATTTAACCGATAAACAAATTATTACTATTGATCCAGAAGGTGCTAGATGTTTAGACGATGCCTTTTCGATTGAAGGATTAAGTAATGGTAATTTTTTATTAGGTATTTATATTACTGATCTTAGTAATTTTGTTTCTTATGATGATTTAATTACTCTTAAGAATAATAATTGGGGTCAAACTATATATTTACCTAATCAACAATTGTCAATGCTACCCTTGGAAATGATAATCAATAATAATTCATTACTAGCTAATAGAAAACGTGGTGTTATTGCTTGTTTTATAGAAATAGATAAAACTGGTAATATTATTGATTATCATTTTCAAAGAGCAATTATTAAAAATAATTATCAATTATCTTATAAAGAAGCTGATCAAATTTTAAGTAAAGGTAATATCGATAATAAATTATTTAAAATAATTAATAAATTAGATTATCTTAGTAATATTTTGGCTACTAAAAATAATGGTCATGCTTTATATAAATATATAGAACAAAATGATTTAAAAGATAATATTAATACTAAAAGTCATCAAATTGTAAGTGAATATATGGTTTTAATGAATTATTTAACGGCTAAACATGCAGTTGAAGAAAAATATCCGTATTTATATCGTATTCATAAAAAAATGAATTTAACTAATGCTTTAAAAGAAATAAAAGGTTTACAAGAATTTATTAATTTCAAAGGAAAAGAAAATGAAGATACGATTAAAGAATTAATATTATCATCACTTTCTAAAGCTAAATATTCAGTTGTTAATAAAGGTCATGAAGGATTAGGTTTAGATTGTTATTCCCATTCTACTTCTCCAATTAGGCGATATGTTGATTTGGTTAATCAAAGAATTATAAATGATATCTTTTTAAATAAAAAAATAGATGATAAAGTTATTTATTTTTGGGAAAATGAATTACCAACGATTGCTGAGTTACAAAATATACGTGAAGAAATGATTTATTCTTATTTAGAAAATTATTATCAAAATGGAGAAAATGCAAAGATTAAAGAATTAAGTTAAGGAATTATTGACTAATTAGTAAATTTATATTATTATTTATGTAATAAATGCGTTGATGAGGACATGATTATTAAAAATAATTTTAAAGCGAGTTAGGGATGGTGGAAGCCTAATAAAGGATTTTAGTAATTACTACCTTTAAGCAGATTAATCCGCATAATATGCGTTATCAAAATAAGATATAAGGTAGGATGGTACCGCGTATAAACGCTCCTTGGTGAGTGTTTTTTTATTGGAGGGAGGAATAATGTGGATATAAATCCTCAAAATAATTTAAAGAAAAAATTATTTGATTTAACAATGAAATTAGAATTAGGTAAAAGGACGATGACGAAAGAAGAAAGAAAAGAATTAAAAGTACAACTTGGTAGTGTAAAAAAACAAATATCAGAAGATATATTTAATAATAGAAAGGGAACGATGAAATGATTAATATCAAAGAAAATGAACAATTAAGTATTCTAAATCATTCAGGTGCGCATTTATTAGCACATGCTATAAAAATTTTATATCCTAATGCATTATTTTGGGTAGGACCAGTTATTAGTGATGGTTTTTATTATGATATTGATTTAGGTGATCAAGTATTAAAAGAAGAAGATTTACCTAAAATTGAAGCAGAAATGAATCGTTTAGTGCAGTTAAATATTCCCATTGTAAAAAAAGAAATTAATAAAGAAGAAGCATTTAAATTATTTAAAAATGATCAATATAAACTTGATTTACTGGAAAACATGGATGAAGATATAGTTACTATTTATGAACAAGGTGACTTTATTGATTTATGTCGTGGCCCCCATGTGGAAAACACGAAAGAATTAAAAAACTATAAATTATTAAAAGTATCCGGTGCTTATTATAAAGGTGATGCTAATAATAAGATGTTACAACGAGTATATGGAATTATATTTAAAACAAAAGAAGATTTAGTGAAACACTTAAATTATTTAGAAGAAGCCAAAAAAAGAGATCATAAAAAACTGGGAAAAGAACTAGAACTATTTATGATTAGTGAATATGGTCTTGGGTTTCCTTTTTGGTTACCAAATGGCATGATTATTAGAAGAGAATTAGAAAGATTTTGGTATGAAGAACATGAAAAAGAAGGATATGTATTTATTCAAACCCCAATTATGTTAAACCAAGAATTATGGCAAATATCAGGGCATTGGGATAATTATCGTGAAAATATGTATATATCAGAAATAGATGATACTAAGTTTGCAATTAAACCAATGAATTGTCCGGGAGGATTATTAGTGTATAAAAATAGTTTACATTCATATCGTGATTTACCATTAAGAGTTGGTGAATTAGGGTTAGTTCATAGACATGAAGCATCAGGTGCTTTAAATGGTTTATTTAGGGTTCGTAATTTTACCCAAGATGATGCTCATATCTTTATGACAGAAGAACAAATAGAAAGTGAAGTTGTTCGTTTAATTAATTTTATTGACCGTATTTATAAAACTTTTGGTTTAGATTATAAAGTTGAATTATCAACAAGACCAGAAGAAAAATATATTGGTACAATTGAAACATGGGATAAATCAGAACGTATTTTAGAAGAAGCTTGTAAGAAGGCAGGAAAAGAATGCAAAATTAATCCAGGTGATGGGGCTTTTTATGGTCCAAAATTAGATTTTCATATTCAGGATTCACTGGGGCGGGTTTGGCAATGTGCAACGATTCAGTTAGATGCGAATTTACCAGAACGCTTTGATTTAACTTATATTGATAAAGATGGAACGAAGAAACGTCCAATCATGTTACATCGGGTTATTTATGGGGCGATTGAAAGATTTATTGGTATATTAATTGAACATTACGGTGGTGCTTTTCCGCTTTGGCTTTCGCCAGTACAAGTTAATATTATTCCCGTGAACAATGAATATCATTTAGGTTATGCACAAAATTTAAAAGATATTTTATTGAAAAACAAGATTAGAGTGCAAATTGATGATAAAGATGAAAAATTAAGCTATAAAATTAGAGAATCACAAACTAAAAAAATCCCTTATACTGTTATTATTGGCGATCGGGAAAAAGAAAACGATACCGTTAGTTATCGTCGTTATGGTCAAAAAGAAACAATTAATTTAGATGGGCATAAATTTATAAAATTATTGGTTGATGAGATTAGAAATAAATAATAGAATTAGGTGACAACAGTGGTAGAAAATATTGGATCAAGTATTTATCAAGAAATGATGTATCATTTAAAAAATGATATTAATTATATTAAAAAAATTCCTGTTAAAATGCAAACCGAAGAAATGGCTTTATATGTAATCGAAAATAATATTAATTTATTTAAACATGTAAAATTTCAAAATGAAAAAGTAAGTTTAGAAGCAGTTAAACATAATAGTGAATTAATTCGTTATATTACTAATCCTAGTAAAAAGGTGCAAAAATTAGCTATTCAAAAAGCACCTTCTAATTTGCAATATATTAAAGAACCAGCTGAAGAAATATGCAAATTAGCGCTTGAACAAAATGGTGCTTGCTTACAATATATTGATAAACAAACAGATTTATTATGTGAAATTGCTGTAACTATTACTCCAGCCGCTTTACAATATGTAAAAAAGCAAACACCAATGATTTGTTCTTTAGCAGTTAGTAAAGATGGTAATATGTTACAGTATGTAAAAGAACAAACGGAAAATATTTGTTTAAAAGCCGTAGCGCAAAATGGATTAGCATTACGTTTTGTAAAAAAAGCGACGCCTTTACTCCTAGAAACAGCAATAAAAGAAAATGGCTTAGCGTTACAATATGTAAAAAACCAAAACGAACCATTGTGTTTGTATGCTGTTTTTAATAATCCCTTAGCAATAAAATATGTTAAAAAACAAACTTTACCAATTAAATTATTAGCGGTTAAAAAGAATGGGATGATACTTCGTTTTATAAAGGAACAAACCGAAGAAATTTGTTTAGAAGCATTAAAACAAAATCCTGATTCATTACAGTACATAAAAGAAAAAACACCGTTATACAAAGCCGAAGCAATTAAGTATAGTTTATTAAATTGGAAAAATGATAAAGATTATTTAGCAAAATTAACTGATAATAAATTAAAAAAAGCAGTTTTAAAAGTATTAGCAACTAAAATAAATTAATAGTAAGTAATGGTGATCATATGAAAGCAGTTTATATACATATTCCTTTTTGTTCTAGTATTTGTTCTTATTGTGATTTTTGTAAAGTGTTATATCAAAAACAATGGATTAAACCATATTTATCAAATTTAGAACAAGAAATAAAAAATCAGTACCAAGGGGAATTAGTTAAAACATTATATATTGGTGGTGGAACACCTACTAGTTTGAATTTAACGGAATTAAAACAACTTTTAAATATTACTAAGTTATTTAACTTAACTAAATTAGAAGAATTTACGGTTGAATGTAATGTGGAAAATTTAACCGTTCCTAAATTAAAATTAATGAAACAATTTGGTGTTAATCGTTTAAGTATTGGTGTTCAAACCTTTAACCAAAAACATTTAACCTTTCTTAATCGGCATCATCAATTAAAACAAGTTCAAACTATTATTAAAAAAGCGCGTTTTTTAGGTTTTAATAATATAAATATTGATTTAATGTTTGGTTTTCCTAAACAAACTTTACGGGAGTTAAAATTTGATTTAAAACAAGCTTTAAAATTAAAAACGGAACATTTATCAATTTATTCTTTAATAATTGAAAATAATACTCTTTTAAGGATTAATAAAGTTCCTTCTATTAATGAAGATTTAAATGCTAAGATGTATTATTATATTAATAAGATATTAAATAAATATGATTATCTTCATTATGAAATAAGTAATTATGCGAAACCGGGATATCAATCAAATCATAATTTAATTTATTGGCAAAATGAAGAATATTATGGGTTTGGTTTAGGAGCAGTTTCTTATTTAAATAAGGTAAGATATGAAAACACCCGTAGTATTACTAATTATTTAAAAGGTCAATATTTAAAACAAAAAACTAATATAACTAAAAAAGAAATGATGGAAAATGAAATGATTTTAGGTTTACGTCAATTAACAGGTGTTAACATATTAAAGTTTAAGCAAAAATATAAGACAGATATCAAAAAAGTTTTTCCTATTACTAAATTATTAAAAGAAAAATTATTAATAGAAGAAAATAATTATTTATTTATTCCCGAATCAAAAATATTTATTGCTAATGAAATCTTGCTAAATTTTATTGATTAGGGTAAAATTTAAATAGAATGGTGGTAAAAAAATGAGAGGTAAAATAATTTTGATTGAAGGCACTGATTGTTCCGGTAAACAAACACAATCAGAAAATCTAGTGAAAAGATTACAAGAAGATAATATTCCAGTTAAAATTGTATCATTTCCTAATTATAATTCACCAACGGGTAGGATTATTGGGGGGCCTTATTTAGGTAAACAGCAGATTGGTGAAAGTTGGTTTAAAGAAGGTGCCGCTAATGTTAATCCGAAGGTTAGTTCTTTATATTTTGCTGCCGATCGTTACTATAATTTAAAAACGATTAATGATTTATTAGACCAAGGAATTAATGTTATCCTTGATCGTTATGTTTTTTCTAATATGGCCCACCAAGGTGGAAAGATAACCAATAAAGAAGAACGTTATAAATTTTATCAATGGATTGATGATTTAGAATTTAAACTTATTGGTTTACCATATCCTGATATGATTATTCTTTTGTATATGCCATATCAATATAGTATAGAATTAAGAAATAAGCGGAAAGAAATAGGAGATGGTCATGAATCTTCTACCGATCATTTAATTAATGCGGAAACTTCCTATTTAGAATTAGCAAATCTTTATCATTATCACATTATTAATTGTGTTAAAGATAATCAAATTAGAACGATTACTAATATTAATGAAGAATTATATAAATATGTTAAAAACCAATTTACAAAAAACAAAACAAAGTAAAGAGCAATAATTAATTTAAGTGTTTATTATCTTTAATAAATTCTCTTAATAATTTAGTTAAAGCTCTTTTTTCAATTCTTGAAACATAACTACGACTAATATTTAATTCTTTAGCAATTTCTTTTTGGGTTATTTCTCTATTACCTTCTAAACCATATCTTTTAATCAGAATAATTTTTTCTCTATTTGTAAGAATATTCATATATTTTTTTAATAACATAATATTATCTTTAATATCTATTAATTCAATAAAATCAGGTTTTGGTGTTTTCAAAATATCTAAGAAAGTTATTTCATTACCATCTTTATCAAAGCCAATCGCATCATTGATACTAATATTTTTATTATTCTTTTTATCACTACGAAAATGCATTAATATTTCATTTTCAATACAACGCGCACAATAAGTAGTAATTCTGGTACCATGTTGTTTGGAAAATGTATCAATGCCTTTAATTAAACCAATGGTACCAATACTGATGAGATCATCCATCTCATCTTTTTTATAATCATATTTTTTGACAATATGAGCCACTAACCGGAGATTATGCTCAATTAATTTATTACGAGCTTCTTTATCACCTAATAATAAATTCTTAATGTATTCTTCTTCTTCTTCTTTTGATAAAGGATCAGGGAAAGCGTTAGTAGAATATGAACCAGTTAAAATCATATTTTTAATTAATTCAATAAAAAAAGTAAATAACATTTTAAACACCTCTTCTAATTAAGTTTATTATTTAGAGCTAAAAATAGAATAAAAGGTGTTAATATGTCGAATTAGGATGATACTTATTTATCAATTGACAACTAGTTATATTTATGTTAAATTATTTACGCAATGGAAATTTAAATAATAATAGGGGGATTTAAAATAATATTAATATTTTAACCAACTGTTATTGGTTATTTTTAATTTAAAGAGGTGAAATGAAAAATGCAATTATTAATTATTTGGTTAAGTTCAGTGGTTGCAAGTTTTATTATGGAGATAGCAAATGATTTAAGGTTGGTTAAAGATGTTGCTGATAATGATTGTAAGATTGATATTAATAAATTAAAAAAATTTTCCCATGAAGAAAATTTTAAATATTCAAAAACAGTACTATTATCATTGTTAATACCATTTATAAATCTTATGGGAGTGTTACAAAGAACTGTTCAATATAATAATGAAAGAACAATGATTATAGATAAATTAAATGTGTTAGATGCTTTAATTCCTATGACAAAGGAAGAAATTGAAGAATACAAACAAAAACCAACGTCTCTAAAGGCCTTAGTAATGACGGCAAAATCAACTATAATAGCAAAAGAAGAAATAATAACTGTAAGTTTCAATAAAAATGATAAATATAATTTAATTAGGTTTAGAATTGATGAAAATAATAATAAAATAATTACTGAAGTTGAAGGACCAATTGCTGATTTATCAATTTTTGAGCAAAGGGTACAATTAGAAACTGAAATAAAAAAAAGAATTTCGAATGAGGAATTAAAAGAAATACTAAAAGAAGGAAATACCACTATCGATTTAAGTAGTTTGCCATTTAAAGATGAAATTATAGATATTGAATTAAATAATAATGTTATACCTCATAAAAAACAATTAGAAGAATTTAAAAATATTATTAGTAATTTAAATGATTCATCAATTAAAAAAATAAAAGAAAAAGAAAAAGATCTTACTTTAAAAAAATAAATAATAAAAAACTAATTATATTATTAAAGTATAATTAGTTTTTTGATTAAATTTATACATTTTTAATATTGACAATTATTGCCTGATTATATATAATAACAAGCTATGTAAGAAGGAGAAGCATACATGGAATATAGTGAAGAACAAAAACAAGAGTTAGTCGAATGTTATAAATCATTAATAAAAAAACGAGAAAAATATTATGATGATAATTGGCAAAATACTAATGAAAAAATAGAATATAATAAGGAACTTGCCATTTTATTTCAAAATATTCATAATTATGAATTATTATATGAATTAGTTATCAATTATCCTAAATATATAAAAAAACAAAAAAAAATTCATTTATTTTCTTTATAATTATATTATTAACAACAACTAGTTTAAGTAGTATTTGGCAAATTGTAAATAATATAGGGACATTATCAATAACAATTTCTTTATCGATAATTATTAGTTTAGGAAGTGCTTTAATAAAGTATCATAATAAGATTAAAGAACCAAAAAAAATTATTATGGAAAATGATTTAGAACAAATTGAAACAGGAATAACTAATGATAAAAATTTACAAATTGAATATGAAGAAAAAATAAAAACACTTGAAAAGCAAATGCAACAAAATATTGAAATTATCAGGGACGAAATTAATCCGGAAATTGAGCAATATTATGCGTTATTAAATGCAAATTTAACAAATAATGAAAAATTAACATTTAGGTTACCTGAAAAACCAATTAATATGTTTCAACGTAATATAAAAGAAGATTATAAACCTGAAAAACAATATTCTAAAGTACTTGTTCGATAAAATTATATATTGTTTATTAATAAATTATATATTATAATTTATTAAAGAGGAGGAAAAAAATGGAATATAAAAAAGAACGAGTTATATTTTTAAAAACTTTACTTAGTCTTAAAACAGAATGCGATAATGAAAATAGACATTTATTATATAAAGCAAATGAACATTCTGTATCAATTAATGGCTTAAATGAAAAAATAAAAAAATTAGAACAAGTAATTATGGATGTTGTTTATTATAAAAACTTTGCCCGCCAAAAAGCTAAAAATTGTTTTAATTTGGGTATAATTCTTACTTTTGCCACATGGTCGGTAAGTTCTTTTATTAATATGCTTAATCATCTTCCATCAGTATCTATTTTATATAGTCTTATTCCTTTTTCTATATTTGCAAGTTTAAAATATTATTTAGATACTTTTGAGCGTCGTAAATTAGTTAAAAATACTAATGTTGATGCCTTAAATGAAAGTATTAATAAGTATAAAACAAAATGTGAGGACTATACAAAGGAATTAAATAATATAAAACTTCAACAAGTAAAAAATACAGATACTATAAATAATATTTATCGTCCTGTTATTAATCAGACCTATGAGTATTTAAATCAAATTTTAACTAAAAAAGAAAAAGCAGAATTAGACTTTCCCGAGTTATTTATTTCGTGGGATGATAAAATTAATCGATTTCATTATGAAAGACCAGATGCTAAAGAGGGATATGCTAAAACGTTAAATAAATCTAGTTAAGAATAAATTATTTTATTCTTTTTTTTATTATTAAGGTTTTATTGTAAAAACAACTAAAATATGGTATTATTTTAATAGAGATATTATCGTTATTAAATTAATATAGGGAAGGATGATAAAATGTTAGTGAAATTTATTCCCGATATTTATCAAAAAAGTATTTATACAATTGATTATAAAAAATTAAAAAGTCGTGGTATTAAGTGTATATTATTTGATGTTGATAACACCTTAGCATCCCTCAATTTAAAGAAGCCTACTAAAAAGGTGAAAGATTTAATTGAAAAATTAAAAGAAATGGGTTTTAAAGTTATTTTATTATCAAATGCCTCTAAAAAAAGGTTGAAACCATTTAAAGAATATTTAGAATTAGATTGTGCTTGTTTAGCAATGAAACCATTTAGTAAAAAATATAAAAAAATATTAAAAGAATATAAATTACAAATAAATGAAGTGGCAAGTATTGGGGATCAATTAGTAACTGATGTTTTAGGTGGTAATCGTGTAGGTATTACTACTATTTTAGTGAATCCAATTGGTATTAGAGATCACTTTTTTACCAAATTAAATCGTTATTTTGAAAAGAAAATTATTAAAAAAGCAGCTAATAAAAAGATGTTTCAAAAGGGGAAATATTATGATTAAAAAATGTATGGGGTGTGGTGCCATAATTCAATATGATAAACCAAATGAACCAGGTTACGTTGACTTAGAAATGAAAGAAGAAGCGGAAATTTGTAAACGCTGTTTTCGCATTAAAAGTTATGGTGATTATACTTTTATTTACAAAAATAATGATGAATATCTTAAAATGTTAGAACAAATAAATACAACTAATGATTTAGTTTTATATTTAGTTGATATGTTTAATATTGATAACGATTTAAAGGATATTTTTCAACATATAAATAATCCCATCATTTTGGTATTAACTAAACGTGATATAATTCCAAAGTCAGTAAATGATCAAAAGATAATTAATTGGGTAAGAAACTTAAATTTAAATTTTATTGATATTATTACGATTAGTAGTCATAAAAATTATCATATCGATAATTTATATAAACTAATGAAAAAATATAAAACTTCCAATAATGTTTATGTAGTAGGTAAAACTAATGCGGGGAAATCAACTTTTATTAATAAAATGATTAAAAATTATTCTTTTAATAAATGCGATATTACTACTAGTAATTTACCATCTACTACTTTAGAGCAAATGGAAATTCAGTTAAATAAAGATTTTATTTTAATTGATACTCCGGGTTTATTAGATGAAGATAATATTATTAATGTAGTAGATTCAATGTTATTAAAAAGAATAATTCCAAAAAAAGAAATCAAACCACGGATTTATCCGATGAAAATAGAGCAATCATTATTAATTGAAGATATAGCAAGAATTGATTACTTAGAAGGTAGTAATAATAGTTTTGTTTTTTATATTGCTAATGAAATAGAAATAGATAAAATTAATATGGTAACTAATAATAAAAATTATCGTTTAAAAAAACATTGTTTTAATCTTGAAGGTAATGAAGATATTGTTATTGATGGCTTAGGATGGATTAAAGTAGTAAAACCAGGTAGAGTTAGTTTATATGTTCGGGAACAAGTCTCTGTTTTTAAACGGGATAAATTCATTTAATCGTATTTGGTGGTGAAGAAATGAAAAGGAAAGCATTTACTTTAATTGAATTATTAGGAGTAATAGTAATTATTAGTATTATTTCGACTCTTTTAGTAGTAGTTGTAAATGATTATATTGCTAATACGAAAAAAAAAGCATATGAACAAACAGTAGAGAATATTGAGTATTTAACTAGGTTATATATAGATAAAGAGCGGGAAAATATTTCTGATATTAATACTATTGGTACTGAAATATATATTACTTTACAAGATTTAGTTGATGTTGATTTAATTAAACCACCAATTAAGGATCCAAGAACAGGCGCGGATATAACTTTGGATGAACAAATATTAATTTATGTATTAGGTAATAATAAGTATTATGTTTTTTTTATGTATCGTGATGAAAATCCTATTTATTAAAAAAAAGGTTCATTATTTTGAACCTTTTTTTGCTTCTCTAACCGTTGTTTTTATTTTTTTACCATTGACGGTTGTTTTTTTAATATTTAATTTTTGCTTTTTTTTGGTTATGTTTAACGCATGGGAACGTTTATTTCCGAATAGCGGTTTTTTAGTAGTATCATTTTTAGCCATGTTTTTCCTCCTTGTTATGTAATCCTTAAAAACTGTCATAATCATATCACAATAAATGGTAGAGGTCAAATAAAAAAATAGTAAAAATTAAAGAAATGTAGTAAAATGATAACTAGATAGGAAGTGATAAAGTGAATTATATTCCCTTAAATGTAAAAACTAGTTACTTTCTATTATCTAGTTTAAATGATATTAAAAAATTAATTACAAAATGTAAAGCATATAATTTAAAAGCAATTGGCATTACTGATCCAAATTTATTTGGTGTTTTTGATTTTTATAAAGAATGTATTAAAGCTAAAATTAAACCAATCATTGGTTTAGAAATAGAGTTAGAAGAAACTAAAATATTATTATATGCGATTAATTATCAAGGTTATCAAAATTTAACTAAGTTATTATATGAAAAACAAGAAACCAAAATAACAATTGATATATTAAAAAAATATAATGATAATTTAATTTGTGTTTTACCGTTTAATGCTTCAATATATTATAAAGACTTAACTAATATTTATGATTATTTATACTTAGGTTATGCTAATTTAAAAGAACGGGAAGCATTAGTAAAAATTAGTCCTAATGTGTTATTTGTGAATGAAGTATTATATTTTGATGAAGATGATCAAATATATTTAAAGTATTTATATTTAATTAGAGATGGTAAAAAAGTAAATGATTTAGATTTATATGAATTATTAGACAATAATTATTTATTAACTAATGAGAAAGTAAAAAATAATAGTGTAGTAGATGATATAAAAAAGATGGAAACAATATATAATTTATGTGAAATTAAATTTCCATATAATGAAAACCTGTTACCAAAATATCCAATTGATATTAATGAGCATGAATATTTAAAAGCATTATGTAAAAAAGGATTAGCAAAAAGATTAGCAAATAAAATTAAATCTAATTATGTTGAGCGTTTAAAATATGAATTAGATACTATTGAAAAAATGGGTTTTAGTAATTATTTTTTAGTAGTTTGGGATTTTGTTAAATATGCTAAAAAAAACAATATTTTAGTAGGGCCAGGAAGAGGTAGTGCCGCTGGTAGTTTAGTATCTTATTGTTTAGGTATTACAGATATTGATCCGATTAAATACAATTTATTATTTGAACGTTTTTTAAATCCAGAACGTATTACAATGCCAGATATTGATATTGATTTTGAATCAAATCGTCGGGAAGAAGTCGTTAATTATGTGATTGCTAAGTATGGCAAAAAAAATGCCATGCCGATTATTACTTTTGTTACCTTAGGGGGAAAACAAGTAATAAGAGATGTCGGGCGGATATTTGATATTGATATTAATGCAATTAATCAACTTAGTCGGTTAGTTAATCCGCATCTATCATTAACGGCTAATCTTCCTAATAAAAAGTTACAAAATTTATTAGCAGTTAATCCAGAATTAAAAAGAATATATCAAATTAGTACGAAATTAGAAGGTTTAAAACGACAATTTTCGGTTCATGCTGCTGGGATTGTAATTTCTAATTATGAATTAGATAGTTATATTCCGATGCAAAAATATAATGATATTTATATTACTGGTATATCAATGGAACACTTAGAAGATTTAGGGTTATTAAAAATTGATTTTCTTGGTTTAAAAAATTTAACTTTAATTGAAAATGTATTAGATTTAATCAATAATGAAATTAACTTTAATCAAATTCCTTTTAATGATAAAAAAACTTTAGCTATTTTTCAAAACGGCTTAACAGAAGGTATATTTCAATTTGAATCCATTGGCATGAAAAATTTTATTAGGCGTTTAAAACCAAATTGTTTTGAAGAAATAGTTGCGGCAGTTGCTTTATTTCGTCCAGGACCGATGGCTAATATTGGTCATTATATAAAACGAAAATATAAGCAAGAAAAGATTGATTATTTACATCCTGATTTAAAACCAGTTTTAGAGCCTACTTATGGCATTATTGTCTATCAAGAACAAATTATGCAAATTGCTAATATCATGGCTGGTTATTCTTTAGGGGAAGCTGATGTATTAAGAAGAGCAATGAGTAAGAAAAAACGAGAAGTTTTAGAGCAAGAACAAACTAAATTTATTAAACAAAGTATTGATAAAGGTTATGATGAAAAGACCGCAATTAAAGTATATAAATTAATTTTAAAATTTGCTGATTATGGTTTTAACCGAGCACATTCGGTTGCGTATGCTTTAATTGGTTATCGGATGGCTTATTTAAAAGTGCATTATCCAAAATATTTTATAAGTAGTTTATTAACTAATGCGCTTGGTAATGAAAGTAAAACTAAATTATATTTAACTGAATGTAAAGCATTAGGCATTCCCGTTTTAGGACCTGATATAAATATGAGTGATTACCATTATAAAAGTGAAGAATTAGGAATTAGATTTAGTTTAGCAGCGATTAAAAATGTTGGTGGTATTACTTGTAAAGAGATAATTAAAGAAAGAATGAAAGGTGAATTTACTGATTTCTTTAATTTTGTTGGACGTACTTATGGAATAGCAGTTAATAATAAAACGATTGAAACATTAATTGATGCTGGTTGCTTTCGCGTTTTTGGTTATAATCAAAAAACATTACATCATAATTTAAAAAAAGCCATTAATTATGCGGAAATATATAATAAACTAGATGACTCATTAATTGATAAACCAATAATGGAAGTTGTTTCTGAATTTGATCAAGATGAATTAATTAAAAGGGAAATTATTTGTTTAGGTATAAGTTTACGTTCTCATCCTACTACTAAATATAAAACTAAAATTCCTAATGCAATTCCTACGATTGATTTATCTAATTATTTTGATCAAATGGTTAATTTAATTATTAAAGTAGAAAAAATAAGAGTTATAAAAACAAAAAAAGGAGAAGAAATGGCTTTTATTAGTGGCAGTGATGAAGTTGGGATGGTTGATATTGTCATGTTTCCCAAAATATATAGTTTATATCAAAATATAAAAAAAGATGCTATTTATTTAATTTTTGGTAAGGTTGAAAAGCGAATGTCAAGTTATCAATTAATTGCTTCCAAAATCGAGAAATTATAAATTATTATGTTATAATTTAAGTACAAAATTAATAAAGGGATTGATAATATGTTAAAAAAATTAATTAATTTAATAATTGTATTAATATTACTAAGTAGTTGTTTTTTAAGTTGGTCTAATATAAAAATAGAAGCAAAAACAATTAATGATTTAAAAGCCGAATTAAATGAATTAGAAGCGAAAGATAAAGCTAATAAAAAGCAAATAACAAATACGGAACAACGAATTACGCAAACTCGTAATGAAATTGGTCAAATTAATATTGATATTGAAAATATTAATGATGAAATAATTCAAAAAACGGCAGAAATTAAAGAATTAGATCAAAACATAATCGAAAAAGATCAGGAAATTAAAGCAACTATTAATAATTTACAGTTATCATCAGGAAACTCCATTTATTTAGAGTTTATTTTTGAAGCCGTCTCAATTACTGATTTTATTTATCGAATGTCAGTTAGTGAACAATTAACTAAACATAATAATGATTTAATTAATGAAATGAATGATATGATTGAAGCGAATGAAAATCGTAAAATTGAATTAAAAAAACATAAAGAAGATTTAAAACAAAAGGAAATTAATTTAAAAGCCAAAATAAATTCTTTAGATAAGGAAAAAAATAATTTATATGAATTTGAACGTAGTATTGCTGATGAAATAAAAACCGCGCGTGGAGTTATTGATATGTATGAAAAAGCTGGTTGTGGTGCGAACGAAGATATAAATGTATGTGCTAATCGTTTATTACCTCCTGACACTGGATTTTGGCGACCAATGGTACAAGGATATGTAACTAGTGAATATGGTGACCGAATTCATCCTATATACGGAACTAAAAAGTTTCATTCTGGTATTGATTTAAGTAATTCGGATAAATATAATACTAAAATATATGCAGTTGCTAATGGGAAAGTAGTAGTTATTGGATATACTAGTTCAATGGGTAATTATATTACTATTCATCATAATATTAATGGAAAAAAATACACCTCCCAATATTTACATTTAAAAACAGGTACCATTAAGGTAAAAAAGGGTGATTTAGTAACCAAAGATACGGTATTAGCAATTATGGGTAGCACTGGTAATTCTACTGGTCCTCATCTTCATCTTTCAATTGCTACTGGTTTATATTATAAAGATTATAGTACATATGCTGCTTTTGTTGATCATTTAGTTAATCCTCGTGCTGTAGTTAATTTCCCATCAAATAAAAGTACTTATTGGTATAATCGCATAAACAAATATAATTAATATTAAAATAATGAGGTGAAAAAATGCTAATTAAAGAACAACCATTTATGCCAGTTATTATTGGAGCAGATATTAATGCTTATACAATCGCACGTACTTTTCATGAGGAGTATCAAGTAAAATCAATTGTATTAAGTAAATACTTATGGGGTCCTTCTAATAATAGTAAAATAATTGAAAATATCGTGGAAGAAAGATTAGAAGAAAAAGATGTTTTTATTGAAACGTTAATTACGATTGCTAAAAATAAAAGTAATAAGAAATTAATTCTTTTTGCTTGCGGTGATTGGTATATAAAAATGATTGTCCAAAATAAGAAAAAACTTGCTAAGTATTATATCATTCCATATGTTAGTTATAATTTAATGAAGAAATTAGTGATGAAAGATTCATTTTATCAAATATGTTCCGAATTAGAGATTGATCATCCCGAAACTTTTGTTTATGATGTAAAAGAAAACACTAAATTAGATTTTAATTTTGGTTATCCAGTGGCAGCGAAAGCAGTAGACGGGGTAGCATATCATTATGCTCAATTTCCAGGAAAGAAAAAAGGTTTTAAATTTCATGATCAAAATGAATTAGAAACAATGCTTAATAATTTAAGAACATCTAGTTATGAGGGAAAGTTTTTAATTCAAGATTATATTCCAGGCGCTGATTCTAATATGTATGTTTTAACTTGTTATAGTGATAAAAAAGGGAAAGTAAAATTTTATGCTTTAGGACATGTATTATTAGAAGAACATACACCAGGAGCGATTGGTAATTATGTAGCTATTAAGAATGAAGTAAATGAAGAAATTTTTGCGCAAGCAAAAAGATTTTTAGAGCATGTAAAATATACTGGTTTTTCTAATTTTGATATTAAATATGATCCGCGTGATGGAAAATATAAATTCTTTGAAATTAATACCCGTTTAGGGCGCAGTAATTATTATGTTACTGCTAGTGGTTACAATGTGGCAAAGTTTATTGTTGATGAGTATATTTATGATAAAGAAATAAAACCAATAGTAGCGAAAAAAGAACATTTATTTTTGGCAGTACCAAAGCTTATTTTATTTCGTTATTTACATGATCAAGAGTTAAAAAAACAAGTTAAAATTTTAATTAAAAAGAAACAAGTTAGTCATCCTTTAATTTATAAAAAAGATATGAATTTTAAACGTTACTTTTATATTAAAGCTAGTATGTTAAATCAAATTCGTAAATATTATAAATATTATGAGATTATTAAAGAATCAATTAAAAAAGAGAAGTTTGTTGGGGTAATAGGTGGTTTAGGGCCACTGGCTACAACTTATTTTATGGATTTAGTAATTAATAATACAGATGCTAATAAAGATCAAGATCATGTTAATATGATTGTAATTAACCATGCGACAATTCCTGATCGAACCCAATATTTAATGTATAAAGGGATAGAAAATCCAGCTTTAAAAATGATTGAAGATGCCAAGAAATTAGAGCAAATGGGGGCTAATTTCATTGTTATTCCTTGTAATACTGTTCATGCTTTTTATAAACAAATTAAAGGTAAAGTTAATATTCCGATTATTAATATAATTGAGGAAACAATTCTTTATGCTTTAAAAGAAAATCCGGAATTAAAAAAAGTGGGACTTTTAGCAACTAAAGCTACGGTTGAACATCATTTATATGAAAAAGTAATGAATAAGTATGGAATAAAATGTATTCTTCCGACCGAAGAAGAACAAGTTAAAGTAGATGAATTAATTTATGATGGTATTAAAGCTGGTAAAGAAATTGATATAGAATCATTTCATCAAATTATTGATTCATTAGTAGCACAAGGAGTCGAAAAAATTATTTTAGGGTGTACTGAATTATCAATTATTAATAAAAATGATGAAATAAAAAATGATATTATTATTGATTCCTTAACCGTTTTAGCACTGAAAACCATTTTATTAAGTGGTAAAAATATAAAAGAAACTAATAATGAGGAGTGAAGTAATGAAGAAAACAAAAATTATTTGTACGGTCGGACCACAAACAACTAGTAAAGATATGTTAGCAGATATGATAAAAGCCGGAATGGATGTAGTAAGAATTAATTTATCCCATGGTGATCATGAATTTGCTGAAAGAATTATTAAAAACATTAGAAATTTAAATAAAGAACTAAAAACTAGTGTTGGTATTTTAATGGATATTAAAGGACCAAAAGTAAGATTAGTTAATTGTAAATATGAAAATATTTATTTAGATAAAGGTAATACTATTACTTTAACTAGCAAACATGGTGCCGATATAAATAAGTTTTTAGTAAGTTATCCTGATTTTATTAATGGCATAAAAGTGGGCGATCAAATCTTATTAGATGATGGTTTAATTGAATTAAAAGTAATTAGTGTAACGGAAACTGATGTTGAATGTGAAGCCTTAAATGGTGGTTCAATTAGAAATAATACTAGTGTTAATATTCCCGGTGTTGATTTAGATCTTGATTTTTTATCAGTAGCAGATAAAAATGATATTGTTTTTGCGGCTAAAAATAATGTTGATTTTATTGCTTTATCCTTTGTTCGAAATGCTAATGATATATTAGATGTTAACGATATGTTAATTGGTTTAAAGAATGAACATATTCAAATTATAGCTAAAATTGAAAATGAAAGTGCGATTGAAGATATTGATAATATAATTAAAGTTAGTGATGGGGTAATGATTGCAAGAGGTGACTTAGGAGTTGAAATACCAATTGAACAAGTACCTGGTATTCAAAAGAAAATTACTAGTAAATGCTTTAAATCAGATAAAATATGTATTGTGGCAACTCAAATGTTATCATCAATGCAAGAAATTCCAATGCCAACTAGAGCAGAAGTTAGTGATGTTGCCAATGCTGTAATTGATAATACTGATGCTGTTATGTTAAGTGGCGAAACCGCCATTGGTAATTATCCGATTAAAACAATTGAAATGATGGCTAAAATAATTACCAATATTGAACAAGAATTAGATTATGAAAAAATATTAGATAGTAAAGAAATAGGTGATAAAGAAGATATTACGACTATTATTGCTTATAATGTGGTTAGTAGTGCTAGTAAGTTAAAAGCAGATGCCATTTTAGTATCAACAATATCTGGTTATACGGCTCGTAAAGTTAGTAATTTTAGACCAATATGTCCAATTATTACCGTTACTCCTAATCAAGAAGTAGCAAGTAGTTTATCTTTAAATTGGGGTGTTAAACCAGTTTTATCACCAATGTTTAATAGTACTGATGAAATAGTTAATAATGCAATTAATACATATAAAGATAAGTTTGAAACTGATGAAGGACGTATTATCATTACTGGTGGGTTTCCAATGAATAAAGAGCGTAATACTAATTTTATAAAAATAGAAGAAATAAAATAAATATATTTATAAAAAATAATATTTAAAAAAGACTTAAAATGGTTTATTTAAAGTCTTTTTTTTGTTATACTTTATATGGAGAGGTAAGGTAGTAATATGCAGGATAAATTAAAGTTATTATTAGAAAAAATAAAGTTAGAGCAAGAATATTATTCTTTTTTTAATGGTGCTAAAATAGAAAAATTAGTTATTAATGATAAGAAAAAAGAATGGATTTTTATTATTAATATTAAAGATACTTTACCAGTAACTATTTATAATCATATAAATGATTTAATGAGACAAGAATTTAACAATTTAAATTATATTAATATTAATTATCAAGTTGAAAATATTAATTATGAATTTCTTAATGAGTATTATATTAATATTATTAATCAATCTAATATAAAGAGTTTAAATAATTTTGTTGATCGTTATATAAAAACTAATGATCATATTATTTTAGAAGTACTTAATAAAATTGAATATGATAAATTAGGTAAATATAAAGAAAAGATTGAGAATGGTTTAAAGCAAGCTGGATTTGATAAAGAATTGAAAATTATTATTAATGAAGAAAAAAGGGAAAAAGTAAAAAATGAAATAAAAGAAGAAACGGTAATAAAAGTAAATAAAAAGCAAGTAAAGAATAATCCAATTATTTATGGTAATGAAATAAAAGCAAGGAAGATTATGGCAATTAATGATATTATTAGTGAATTAGATAATGTTGTAATAGAAGGTTATATTTTTGGGCTAAATTTTTTTGAATCGAATAAAAATAATTATAAAATTATTACGATTAAAATAAGTGATAATACTGATAGTATTTTTGCAAAAATATTTACGCAGAATCAAGATGAATATAATCGTTTAAGTAATGATTTAAAAGAAGGTAATTGGTATCGTTTTCGTGGTTATGTAAAAAATGATCGATATGCTCGTGATTTAGTTATTAACCTTCGTGATGTTATGGTAATTGAGTCAAAAGATGATAAAAGAATTGATGAAGCAGAAGTAAAAAGAGTTGAACTACATACCCATACCTATATGAGTCAAATGGATGGAGTAGTAAGTGTTAATGATTTAATTAAAAGAGCAAAAGATTATGGACATCAAGCAATTGCGATTACTGATCATAATAGTTGTCAAGCATTTCCGGAAGCTTATTATAATGCGAAAGATATAAAAGTTATTTATGGGGTTGAAGTAGGAATGATTGATGACTCTATTGATATTGTTTTAAGAGGTAGTGAAGAAGATATTAATGATAGTACATATGTTGTTTTTGACTTTGAAACAACTGGTTTTAATGCTACGAGTGGCGACTCTATTATTGAAGTAGGAGCTGTAAAATTACATAATGGAAAAATAATTGATCAGTTTCAAGCATTAATTAATCCAGGCGTTACATTAAATGAAACGATAACTAATATTACGGGTATTACTGATGATATGTTAAAAGATAAAGATTCTGAAGATATAGTAATTAATAAATTTAAAGAATGGATTGGCGATTTACCATTAGTTGCTCATAATGCTAAATTTGATGTTTCTTTTTTAGAAAATGCTTATTATAAATATAATTTAGGGGAATTAACTAATCCGATTATTGATACATTAGAGTTAAGTAGGGCTTTAGATTCTAGTTATGGACGTCATAGTTTATCGCATATTGTTAAACGGTATGAAGTTGAATTTGATGAAAATAGTCATCACCGTGCTATATATGATGCTGAAAAAACAGCCCTTGTTTTTGCGAAGATGATTGATAAATTAACTAGTCGTAATATTGAAAAAATTAATAAAATTAATGATTTAGTAGCAAAGGATGAAATTCATAAGTTTGGCAATATTTATCATATTACTTTATTAGCTAAAAATAATATTGGGTTAAAAAATATGTTTAAAATTGTATCGTTAATGAATACCAAATATTTATCAAAAACACCAAGAATTTTAAGAAGTGAAATTATTAATCATCGGGAAGGTATCTTAATTGGTAGTAGTTGTTATAACGGAGAAGTATTTACTTTAGCAAGAAGTAAAACTGATGATGAGATGAGTAATATTATGCAGTTTTATGATTATATTGAAGTACAACCATTAAATATTTATAGTCCGTTAATTCAAAGAAAAGATTTTGCTAATGATGAGGAATTAAAAGAGCATGTTAAGAAGATTATTCGGATTGCAAAAAATAATAATAAATTAGTAGTAGCAACTGGTGATGTTCATCATTTAGATGAAAAAGATAAAATATATCGGGAAATATTTATTAATCAAAAAGTTCCTGGTGGGGGACGTCATCCTTTAAATCGGGAAAATATTAAAAATATTCCTAGTCAACATTTTTTAACTACTAATGAAATGTTAAATGCTTTTTCTTTTTTAGATCAAGACCTTGCATATGAAATGGTGGTTACTAATTCTAATAAAATCGCCGATATGATTGATAAAGTACAAATTATTAAAGATAAATTATACACGCCTAAAATGGCTGATTCCGATAAAATAGTTACTGATATGGTTTATACTAAGGCCAAATTAGTTTATGGGGATGAATTACCAGAAATTGTACAAAAGCGAATTGATGAAGAATTAAATAGTATTATTGGTAATGGGTTTGATGTGATTTATTTAATTGCTCAAAAATTAGTTAAAAAGTCAAATGATGATGGCTATATTGTTGGTAGTAGAGGATCAGTTGGTTCTTCTTTTGCGGCAACGATGATGGGAATTACGGAAGTTAATCCTTTACCACCGCATTATGTTTGTTTAAAATGTAAAAAATCAATTTTTGAAGTTGATGGCGTTTCATTAGGGTCAAACTATTCTAGTGGCTATGATTTACCAGATAAAGTATGTACTTGTGGTACAAAAATGCAAAAAGAAGGACAAGATATGCCATTTGCAACATTCCTTGGGTTTAAGGGTGATAAAGTTCCTGATATAGATTTGAATTTCTCTGGTGAATATCAAGCGAAAGCTCATAATTATACCAAGCAATTATTTGGTGAGGGTAATGTTTACCGTGCTGGCACAATTGGAACAGTAGCGAGTAAAACCGCTTTTGGTTTTGTTAAAGGATATATGGAAGATAAACATAAATCATTACGAATGGCTGAACAAGACCGTCTTGCTATTGGTTGTACTGGCGTAAAACGTACAACTGGTCAACATCCAGGTGGTATTATTGTTATTCCTGATTATATGGATATTTTTGATTTTACTCCTTATCAATATCCAGCTGATGATATTAATGCTAGTTGGTATACTACTCATTTTGATTTTCATGCGATTCATGATAATGTTTTAAAATTAGATATTCTTGGGCATGATGATCCTACTGCTTTAAAAATGTTACAAGATTTAACAAAGATTGATATTTTAACGATTCCCTTTGATGATAAAAAAGTATTAAGTTTGTTTTCAAAACCAGATGTATTGAATGTTACAAAAGAACAAATTATGTGTGAAACTGGTACTTTAGGGGTTCCTGAATTTGGAACGCGGTTTGTTATTGATATGCTTAATGATACAAAACCAAATACTTTTGCGGAATTAGTTAAAATATCTGGTTTATCACATGGAACTGATGTTTGGTTGGGAAATGCCCAGGATTTAATTAGACATGATATATGTGCTTTTAAAGATGTCATTGGGTGTCGTGATGATATTATGACTTATTTAATGTACCATGGTTTAGAGCCGATTGATGCTTTTAATATTATGGAATTTGTTCGTAAAGGTAAACCAAGTAAAGATCCTAAAAAATGGTTAAAGTTTGTTCAATTAATGGAAGAAAAGAAGATTCCTGATTGGTATATTGAATCTTGTCAAAAAATTAAATATATGTTTCCCAAAGCACATGCTACTGCTTATGTAATGATGGCATTTAGAGTAGCCTGGTTTAAAGTATATTATCCAATATATTATTATGCCGTTTATTTTAGTGTCCGTATTACTGATTATGATATTGATACAATGTTAGGTGGTTATTCTAAAATAAAAGAAAAAATAATAGAAATAAATAATAAAGGGTATGAAAAAAGTAATAAAGAAATAGCAATTTTAGATGGGTTAGAAAGTGCTTTAGAAATGGCAGCCCGTGGTTTTAAATTTGGATCTATTGATTTATATAAATCAGATGCTACTAACTTTTTAATCGATGAAGATGAAAAAACATTAATTCCACCATTTCGAACCATTGATGGTTTAGGTGATATAGTTGCTAAAAAAATTGTAAAAGAGCGGATGAAAGGGGCTTTTGTTAGTATTGAAGATTTACAAAGCCGCGGAAAAGTATCACAAACTATTATTGATAAAATGCGAATAATGGGAGTATTAGATGGTTTACCAGAATCAAGTCAGTTAAGTTTGTTTGATTTATAAAGATTGAAAAACAATCAAAAAGTGTGGTATAATTTTGATGTCTTTTAAATAAGACAATATTATGTGAGTGGTGATAAAATGAAATTGATTAAATTAGGATTAACAGTTTTGATCATAATGGTTATTTCTTTTTTGTTAATTGTTGGTTTAGATTTTGAAACTATGTTTGCCAAAGAAAATCCAAAAGAATTATATCAAGTATATTTAGATGGTAATAAAATTGGTGTTATTGAGTCAAAAGAAGCATTAGAAAATTATATTAATGAAAAACAACAAGAAGTAAAAAATAAATATGGTGTTTCTTATGTTTATCCACCAAAAAATTTACATATTCAAAAATATATTAGTTATAATGATAAAATTGTTAATGAAGATGTAATATATGAAATTATTAAAGAAAAAAATCCTTTTACAATTAAAGGATATGTTGTTACTATTAATGGTGAAAAACCAAAAACCATTAAAATTTTAGACCGTGATTTATTTATTGATGCAGTTAATACTACTATTGAAGCTTTTGTACCGAAAGAAAAATATCAACAGTTTATAAATGAAACACAAGAAGAAATAAAAACGATTGGTAATTTAATTGAAGATATATATATTAAAGAAAAAATTACTATTAAAGAAGATTATATTGATGTTGATGATAATATTTTAACTGATAAAGATGAATTATCTAAATATCTTTTGTTTGGTACGCTTGAACAACAAAAACAATATATTGTTCAAGAAGGTGACACCATTGAAAATGTTGCGTTTAATAATAATTTAGGGACAGGAGAATTTTTATTAGTTAACCCTGATATATCTAGTGAAAATACTCTTTTATCATTAGGACAAACAGTTACTGTAGGTGCAATTGATCCGTTATTTAATGTGGTAGTAGAAGAACATGTGGTAGAAGATAAAGTACAGCAATATAAAACGGAAGTTGTGTATAATCCAACTTTGGCATATGGTCGTTCGATTGTAAAACGTAAAGGTGTTAATGGTACTGAGCGAGTAGTACAAAAACTAAAAAAAGAAAATGGTCAAATACTTAATGCCTTAGTAATAAATACCGAAGTAATTAAGCCAGCGGTTGATGAGATTATTGAGCGCGGTACTAAATATAATATTGGTAATGTTATCATTAGTAGCGATGGAAAATGGGCATGGCCAACAAAAACGCCATATATTATTACTAGTAGTTATAGTTGGCGTAGGCATCCAATTACAACAAAACGACAATTCCATGCGGCTATTGATATTTCCGGCACTGGTCAAGGTTCGCCAATCTTTGCGGCTAGGGAAGGCACTATATTTAAAGTTGGGTATGATAGTTCGTTAGGAAATAATATTATAATTAAACATGATAATAATTATTATACTCTTTATGCTCATTTATCAAGAACTAATGTAAAATTTGGTGCTCATGTTAGTCAGGGACAAGTAATTGGTGGTATGGGTAAAACTGGATCAGCAACTGGTACCCATTTACACTTTGCGGTTTGGATTGGTGAGCCCTATAGTTCAGGTTCAGCTCATATTAATCCAATGCTATTATATAAATAACAAATATTAAATTAAGTTTAAAATATTCCTATTTTTAGTAGGAATATTTTTATTTTGTAAAATTTTAAAAAAGTTACTAAAAAGACTTTACAAGATATTTAAAATATAGTATCATTGTGGTAGACAGTGGCAACAAGTGGTGGAAAGTGGGGGATAATATGTTTATAGGTGAATACCATCACAACATTGATGATAAAGGCCGATTAATTATTCCATCGAAATTTAGATATGAATTAGGCGAAAAATTTATTATTACTAAAGGATTAGATGGTTGCTTGTTTGTTTATCCAAAAAACGAATGGGAATCAATCATATCTAAATTAAAAGTTCTACCATTTACCAAAAAAGATGCTCGAACTTTTATGCGTTTTTTTATCTCTAGTGCCACTGAATGTGAATTCGACAAGCAAGGTCGAATAAATATTACCTCTCCATTAGCGGCTTACGCCGATCTTACCAAAGAATGTGTAGTGATCGGCGTAAACGACCGCTTAGAAATATGGTCGAAAGAAAAATTTGATGAATTCTTTGCCCATAATGAGGAAAGTTTATCTGATATTGCTGATAATTTGTTTGATATAGGAGTTTAAAATGCATGTTAGTGTATTATTAAACGAAACCATTAATAATTTAAATATTAAAGAAGATTCAATCTATGTAGATTTAACTTTAGGGTATGCTGGTCACAGTAGGGAAGTCTTGAAAAGAATTAATAAGGGGTTCTTATTCGCCTTTGACCAGGACCCAGTTGCTGTTAAATATAGTGAACAACAGTTAAAGTTAATATCAAATCGTTTTCAAATAATAAAGCAAAATTTTCGTTATTTTAAGGAGGAACTAAAAAAACATAATATTAGTAAAGTAGATGGGATCATATTTGATTTAGGAGTATCAAGTCCTCAATTAGACAATCCCGAAAGAGGATTTAGTTATCATCAAGATGCAAGACTTGATATGCGAATGGATCCTAATAATAAGATATCAGCATATGAAGTAGTAAATAATTATTCATATGAACAATTAGTAGATATATTTTACCGCTATGGTGAAGAAAAGTATGCTAAAGCAATTGCTAAAAAAATAGTAAAAGAACGTACTACTAAACCAATTGCAACTACTTTACAATTAGTAGAAATAATTAAAATGGCAGTGCCTTATAAATATAAAAGAGATAAACATCCAGCACCAAAAGTATTTCAAGCGATTAGAATTGAAGTTAATAATGAATTAGAAAATTTTGAAAAAGCACTGATTGATGCAATTGAAATATTAAATCCAAAAGGACGTATTTGTGTAATTACTTTTCATTCATTAGAAGATAAAATATGTAAACATATATTTAAACAATATAGTGAAGTTTCAAATGTAGTAAAAGGGTTACCAACAATACCAAAAGAATTTGAACCACAATTAAAAATAATTGGTAAATTTAAACCAAGTAAAACTGAAATTGAAAATAATTATCGTGCTCGTTCCGCAACATTACGAGTAGCAGAAAAGTTATAATAGGAGGATATTATGGCTAAAAATAATAAGAGATTAAGATTATTAAAAATTGAGAAAAAAATGATTAAATTTTTTCTTATTATGATTCTTCTTTTTCCAGTTATATCTGTCTTTAGTAAAGCTACTTTAGCCAATATTAATATCGAAGTAGAAAAATTAAGAAAAGCAATTAAAATACAAGAAAATCGTAATCAAAGTTTAGTAATGAAAGTAAATGAATTAAAATCATTTGAAAATATTAGATTAGCAGTTGAACGAGAAGGATTAGTATATAATAGTAATAATATTAGAGTAATTACCAAAGATTAAGAGGTGTAATATGAAAGCAAAAAGAAATAAACCTATTCGCATTAAGTTGAGTAAGTTATTAATTATTTCCTCTGTTTTTTTATTTGTGATAATTATTATTCAATTAATAAAATTATCTACATATGAAGAAATTAATGGAGTTAATTTACAAAAATTTGCTAATAATCGTAATACTCAAAAAGAAATATTAGTTGCTAATCGGGGTACAATTTATAATGCTAATAATGAACCATTAGCGCAAACGGTAAATTCTTATACTGTTATTGCTTATCTTGATTCAAAACGAAGTGATGGTTATTCCAAACCACAACATGTTATTGATAAAGAAGGAACTGCTGAAGCCTTAGCACCCCTAATCAATATGACCTCAGAAACAATTTTAAACTTATTAAAACGACCTAATTTATACCAAATAGAATTAGGACCTGGTGGTAAAGAAATTACTGAATTAACAAAGGAAGCAATTGAGCAATTACAATTACCAGGAATCGATTTTATTAAGTCTTATAAAAGATATTATCCTAATAATGATTTTTTATCATATACATTAGGTTATGTACAAAAATATGATGAAATTTTAGTTGGGGAAATGGGACTCGAATTATATTATAATGATTATTTAAAAGGGAAAAATGGATATTTAACGTATCAAAAAGATTTAAATGGTTATCGTATTCCTAATACTCCAGAAATAAAAGAAGATGAAGTTGATGGCATGGATATATATTTAACAGTTGATAATAATATTCAAATGTTTGTGGAAAGAATTACAAAGAATACTTATGATAAATATCATCCAGAATGGATGTTAATGATAGTAGCAGATGCGAAAACTGGTAAAATACTAGGCACTACTTCTACACCTTCTTTTAATCCTAATAAAAGGGATATGAAATCATATTTAAATCCACTAGTATCATATGCATATGAACCAGGTTCAACGATGAAAATATTTACTTATATGGCAGCATTGGAAAAGGGTACTTATCAAGGAGAGAATACTTTTTTATCTGGTAATAAAAAAATAGGTGAAAATAAAATATATGATTGGGAACGTAAAGGTTGGGGTACTATTAGTTATGATGAAGGTTTTGCTTTATCTTCTAATGTTGGTGCTGCTAATATAATGGAAAACTTTATTACTAAAAATGATCTTAAAAACTATTTAAAATTAGCAGGTTTTGGTCAAAAAACGGATTTTACTTTACCAGGAGAGGTTGATGGTAAAATTAATTTTAATTATGATATAGAAGTTGCTAATGCTGCTTTTGGCCAAGGTATTACCATTTCACCAATTCAATTTATCCAAGCACTTACTGCAATTGCTAATAATGGTATTATGTTAAAACCATATATTATTGATAAAATTGTTGATCCAAATACCGGAAAAGTAATTGAGCAAAATAAAAGAACTGAATTAAAACAAATTGCTAGTAAAGAAACAATTAATAAAATAAAAGAATTAATGTATAACGTTGTTAATTTACCAGCTAATCAAAATACAGGTAGTGGTTACAAAATAGAAGGTTATGATATTATTGGTAAAACGGGAACAGCTCAATATGTTGATCCTAACACTGGTAAATATGCTAATGGAGAAAATACCCATATTCGTAGTTTTGCAGGCTTGTTTCCCAAAGATAATCCAGAAGTAATTATTTATACCGTAGTAAAACATCCTAGTTATGGCAAAGGCAATGCAGTACGAGAAGCAACCAAAAAGGTCATTGATGATGTTGCAAAATATTTAAATTTATTTCCGCAAGTTAACGATAATCAAAATGAAACATATAGTGAATATGTTATGCCTAATTTATTAAATCAAAATATAAATGATATTCAATCATTATTACCATATAATAATAAAATGGTTATTATTGGTGAAGGCGATAAAATTGTTAGACAATATCCAATTTCTAATTTAAATATAAATAGTAAAGATCGAATCTTTATTATTACTAATAATACTGATATTACTTTACCATCATTCTACAATTGGGCTTATCGCGATATATTAACATACTGTAATTTAATTAACCTAAATTGCCAATTTACTGGTTATGGGTATGGAACAAATCAAAGTATCGAAAAAGGAACAAAAGTTAATAAAGGTGATATTATAAATATACAATTAGAAATGAAAATTGATTAATAACAAATATCAAAATTATTAAAAAGAGGTTAATATAATTAACTTTTTTTATTTTTTTCCAAAAATTAACAACGTTAAATAGGGCGTAATTTATTGACTTTAAAAGAATAAGATGTTATGTTAAGAGTAATAATAGTAGTAGAAAAGCGAGGTATAAAATGAAAAAGAAAGCGTTTACGTTAGTCGAATTATTAGCAGTAATAGTTATATTAGCTATTATATTAGCCATTGCGATTCCATCTATAAGTGGGATTATTAATAATGCAACAAAGGAGGCATTTTTAAGTGATGCGAAAATGGTTTTAAAAGCAGTTGATTATAAATTATTAGAAGATCCAAGTTTTAAGATTGAAGAAATTGATGTAGAAAAAGTAGCAACTGATTTAAAATTAGGAACGGAAAATTATAATCAAATTTATATTATAATGGAAGATGATAAACCCAAAATTGTAATTGAGGGAAAAGAAAAATGGGCGGGATTAACTGCTTATGGAACGTATCAAAATATGAAAGTAGTAAATAGTGAGGATTTAGATTTATTACCGCCAGTAATAACGATTTTAGGTGATAATCCTGTAACTATTAATCAAGGTGATGAGTATGTAGATGCTGGTGCAACAGCAAATGATAATAAAGATGGTGATCTTACTTTTAGTATTGAAGTAACAAATAATGTAAATACAGCTGAAATGGGAGAATATACAGTAGTTTATCGCGTTAGTGATA